>JACCDR010813652.1_pt1 | contig 42447 bp, 64 predicted proteins | sample 7446431 | NCBI WGS metagenome assembly JACCDR01 (sample SAMN15323443, study PRJNA562643) | freshwater metagenome | isolation source: river surface water | place: USA:Blue River Watershed | collected 2017-08-17
ATGATTAATGAGTGTTTTGACAAGATTGAGAACAGCTTACACATCAAGCCTGATGTTGCTTGGCTCACAGACAGGGATTGGCTTGGTGACACAGGGTTCTCGTCGTGCTCAAAAGCTATCGACTCTATGCTTAGTAGTGATAAGTTAAACAAAAAACAAGTTCAGTTTGTAGAAGCCGTGCAGGCGTATAGCAAAGCTTCGACGTGGAAAACCAGCAACTTAATGGGTGTGTTTGATGGCATCCGTGACGACGGCTTTGTGCATGGGAAGTTTAACATGGCCGTGTCTAAAACACGCAGGTTTTCATCAAGTGAGCCTAATATGCAAAACTGGCCGAGGGAGGGAACTAACCCGCTTAAGAAACTAATCAAGAGCAGGTACGAAGAAGGACACATCGTAGCAGCCGATTACGGCCAACTGGAGTTCCGCGTTGTAGGGCTGCTTAGTAATGACACTCAACTAATAAAGGACGTAAATGATGGTATCGACATCCACTCGCACACGGCGACGGTTGCTTTTGGCAGCAAGTTCACCGAAGCTGAAGGCAAAGAACGCAAAGAGTACCGCCAAAAAGCTAAAACCAAGACGTTTGAGTTCCAGTATGGTGCAAGGCCGAAAAACAAAGTTGACCAAGCCATCTACGATGCGTTTTACGGCAAATACTACCGCATCTCGAACTGGCAAGAAAAGACTTGCTCGACTATTGCAGGAACCCAACGATACGTTTGCCCTTTCACAGGGGTTATCTTTGCCTTCGACGGCGCAAGCCACGGCAACGAGTACCAGTGGGCCACTAGAGCAGTCAACTACCCTGTACAGTTCCTTGCTGACTGCGTCAATAAGTGTGCTCTCGTGGGTATTTACAATCGAATTAAAGGTCGGCAAGACATTAAACTGATTCTGACTGTGCACGACAGTAACGTCCTCGACGCTGCCTCGCACGCAGTTGAAGAAGCAAAACAAATACTTAGAGAGGAGATGGAAGGTGTAAGTAAAACATTCCAAAAATACTTTAATAAAACACTTGACATCCCCTTAGCTGCTGATGTAAGCTCAGGTGGGACATGGTATGACCAACAATAGGAAACAGTAAATATGACAAAAGTATTAGCAACAGGGCCAGTCGTAGGGCTTAGCTTGACCAGCCCAGAGGGCAAGACCTATAAAGTAGCTAACCTCACCGTAGGTGGGCGCAGCTTCAAAGGCATCTACAAGCGCCCACAGGGCTTGGCAGAAGGTATGAACGTAGAGGTTATCGAGCACCCAGCTGCCGCAGGCAAGAGCTATGGTGAGAAAGAGATTCGTCTTGCAGCAGGCGCAGCTGCGCCAGCAGCAGCTAATCCAAGCCAACCAGCTCGCAGTGGCTTTGGCCGCGACCCAGCAGAACAAGACCGCATCATGCGTCAATGGGCAGTCACTCAAGCGATTTGTTATGTTACGTTGGCTGCTAACAGCGGGGCGATTACTAAAACAGCTCTTAGCTCTGAGGTAACACTTAGCCAGCTCGTAGGTAAATATGCTAACTATTTCTTCAACTCAGTTCAGACTGGCGCAGGGTTTGAGAAGATGCCTCAGTTCACTGGTGAGATTAACGAGGTTAGTGAGCAAGAAGAAACTGCTGTATAATGCTTCTTGCTAAAACCCTACGCAAGTACATCCGCGACCACGCGGGCAAGGGGGATGTAACAATCCCCCAACATATTATGGAGGATTATCTGAATGGCTGCAAAGAAGCCCTTGAAAACATCTTTGCAAATCGCAAAAGCTCTGGAAAAATTAGGGTATCCGACCTCGGAAAAGACCGCGAACATCTTAAAGAAGTGCTTGCGGGCCGAAGACCTACCCAAAAGCTGGACTACCACAACCACCTCATCTTTTGGCGTGGCTACGTTTTTGAAGCTCTTACAGAAGCTCTACTGGAGCTTGCCTTGGAAGAACCGCCGCAAAAGCAAAAGAAGCTACTCATCAAAGTTGACGCGCCTAGCGGTAACAGCACGGAAGTTCGAGGCACCCTTGACATCGTCGCTGGTGGTAGGGTCTGGGATGTTAAGACAGCTAACGACCGAAGCTACGCCGAAAAGTTCAAAAGCTCAACAGTGCTCGCCGAAAACGACGGATACAACTACCTCATCCAAGGTCAGGCGTATTCGGAAGGTAGTGGCTACCCCTTTGAAGGATGGCTTGTAATCAACGTCAACAGCTGCCAGATGAAGGACATTCTTGTTGAAGATGAAGTTCGTCCTGTTATGAAGCAGCGCTATGATGACGCTATTTATACGGTAGAGGAAGTATTAAATGATTTATCTTGAGTTCTGCGAGGATAGGATGCTGAAGGACGCAGATGTCCAAGGCGACCCATACCTTAATGCTAAACAGTTTGCCAGCCTTATGGTTGAGAATGAGGGTTTAGCTAGAATTGTTGCTATGGCGTTGCCTTTCTATGTCCACTTAACAGAAGAAACATCACGAGAGTATGCTGTCAAGATGATGGAAGTGGTTGAGGACGATTATCACAATCAGCTTGTTCGTGCTGGGGAGGTAGAATAATGCAACTGTTTGGTACTTACGGCAGCATTGTTATGGCTGCTGCGAGCAATGAAGCAGAGCTTGAGCAGATTGTTCAACAGCGATGCGACATTCCTTTTGAGCAAGGAGAAGTAAAGAAAGGCAAAAACAAAATGATGTACTGGGTTTGGCACCATGCGTAACACACAAATGGAGGTTCACATTGATGATGCTTTATCGCTGTTTAAGTCTAAGAAAGCGGCTGTAAGGTTCTTTCACCTACTTAATGCAGCAGCTGAGTGCTTTAACGACTCTAAGATTTACCGTGACGAGAAGTTAAAGTTGTTGCTAGGCTTCGGCGAAGATAGTAAAACCTACTTACGGTTTGAGTGGGGAGCACAAATTGAACGGGACATCGAGAAATATGAAGTATAGAAATGCAGTAAGGCTGCCCACAGGGGCTACCTCAATACCGAAGGATGTTTACGAGGAACTCCAGCTTTGGGCCATAGAAACATTAAATAATGTTGACGAATTAGCAGTTATACCTAAAGTGGGTATTCGCCACACTGGAGATTTTACGGCGGCTTATATAGAGTTTGAGGTTAAAGATGCCGATTAACAGCAGAGCTAAAGGCAAGCGCTTTGAGCGCGAAGCTGCTAAGGCTATCACAGAAACCTTTGGAGTAGAAGCCAAGCGAGGCATCCAGTTCAAAGGCGGGCAGGACTCGCCAGATATTGAAACTGGCCTAAAAGGCGTACACTTCGAGGTAAAGGCTGTTGAGAAGCTAAACCTTATGGATGCCTTTGAGCAAGCCAAGCGCGATGCTGGCCCTAATGTGCCTATTGTGATGCACAAGAAGAATCGCACTGGATGGTTCTTGACAATGCGCCTCGAAGATGTTAAAAGGTTTATTGAAAGCGTAGAAAATGCAGCAGTTAAATAAGTTCAAAGAAGCTGTAACAGCAGCATACGCCTACCTAAACGAAAAGAATATCGGTGTTACGTATGACGACGTTGATAGAGCAGTTAGGGTGCTGGTGCTAAAAATTAGCCGAGAAGTCCTTACAGAAAAAGAATATATTGAGCTGTACGACCACTACGAGAAAGCTAGAAAACGTGCTTAAACCACAACTCGCAGTAGCCTGTAAAGATACCTCCAAGCTGAAGTATCCTGTTATTGTTGAGCCTAAGCTCGACGGTGTGCGTTGCTTAACCCGCTTAGGGCAAGACAATATTACGTTCTATTCTCGTGATTTGAAACAGTTTGTGAACTTTGAGGAACTAGAGCAAGACCTAATCAAGAACTTTATGTGGATAGGCAATGTAACTCTCGATGGCGAGGTTGTGGCCAAAAGTGGCAAGTTCGATGATACCATCAGCCGAGCACGCTCGCATCGCGGTGTGAACACACACATTGAGTACGAGTACCACATCTTCGATGTTCTGATTGATTCGTATTCTTTGCTTATGCGCAAGGATAGGTTAGCAGACTACGCTGAATCTGACTACTGTAAGTTTGTTCCGTTCATTATTGCAGGCACTGAGCAAGAGCTTTTAGATTACCATAAAACCTGCTGTGAGGCTGGGTACGAAGGCACAATGATTAAAAACCCTTACACGCTGTACCACCACGGTAGAAACCAAGATTGGAAGAAGCTGAAACCCTTCCACACAGCAGACCTTACTATTACCAATATTACCGAAGGTAAAGGTAAGGCGTCTGGCATGATGGGAAGAATCGAGGTTCAAGGCTTTATCGGTGACTCAGACGATGTTTACGTTAAGACAGAGGTTGGAACAGGGTTTAGCAATGAACTAAGAAAGGATATGTTCGACAACAAAAACAAATACTTGGGTAAGGTAGCTGAGATTCAGTATCAAGAGATTACTAAAGACAACAGCTTGCGCTTCCCTAGCTTCAAAAGAATGAGGACTGATTTGAATGATTAAAGTATTATGTGCTGGGGATTTCCACGATTCCCCTCATTTAAGCAAAGACCGCTTCCGCTGGTTTGGCAACATGATTGTTGAGGAAAAGCCTGACCTTGTGTTCTGTTGCGGTGACTTTGCCACCTTCGATAGCCTTAACACTCACGTTAAGAATGACAGCTTGGAAGGTAAGCTCAAGCCTAGCTTCGACGAGGATATGGCTTCGATGAAAGAGGCTCTGGTAGAGCTTCACAAACCTTTGAACGAATATAACGCTCGTCAGCGTGCTGCGAAGCACAAGCCTTCTAACCCTAAGTTCGTTATTACCCTCGGCAACCACGAGGACAGAGCACGCACTTACGGACAGAAGAACCCAGAAGTAGGAATGAAGTTCCATGCAGAAATATGTGCCCTTCTTAGTGGCTTTGGGTGGGAAGTTATCCCCTACCAGCATTACTTTTACTTGGCCGACGTTGCTTTTAATCACGCTCCTGTCGATGCTAGTCGCAAGCCTATGGCTGGTGCTAACTGTTCTGTTAATGCCGCTACTCATCTTATGCACGATTTGGTTCATGGTCATACGCATCGTGCTCAGGTTATCCGCAAGCCTAAGATGGGTGAAAATAAATATGTTACAGTGGTTGACTTAGGTTGCAGCTTGCCGTATGGTCATGTGGAAGATTATGCGAAGCATGGCATGACTGGTTGGAGCTGGGGCTTTACTATTCTTCACATTGACCAGCGCATTGAAAGCTGGAACTATATCAACATGAAACTCGTGGAGGAACAGTATGCAGATTAGGAAGGTAGGTCAGTGTACCCACATCTACTTACCTAGGTTTCTAGGGAATCTGCTGCGGACTATTACTAAAGCAAAAGACATGGGTAAGAATGGTGTACTGTGCTTACAGATTGGCTATCACGCAGATGTGCCTAACTCCAAAGGCAGTATGTTGTGGTATTTAATAACAAAACATTAATAGATAGGGACTATGCTAATGCCTAAGTTCATCGTACTTAACGGGCCAAAGAAATCTGGTAAAGACACAATCGGTAATGCCATCTACTCAGAGCTTGTTTGGCGGGGTATTCCTGCTGTGCGGGATAAATTTGCTGCGCCCATGAAGGCTGCTGTGGCTGCTTTCCTTGGTTTAGACGAAAAGCTCGCTTTGCATTATTTCGAGAACCAAGACATTAAGGATACGCCTTCTAAGTATTTCTTAGGCGTTACACCACGCAGTATGCTCATTTCTTTCAGCGAGGACTGGGTAAAGCCTAACTTCGGTAAAGAAACCTTTGGAGAGCTTATGCTGCATCGCCATGAGGACAAAGACCGAGGCGTGGTTGTTATCACAGATTGCGGCTTTAATGAGGAGCTTGAGCCTTTTGACAAGTCTGACATCGCTGTGGTGCGTTTGAAGCGTTACGGAACTAATTTTGATGGAGATAGCCGAGGGTATATTGACAGGGACGATATTCTATGCTTTGATGCCATTAACGAGGATAGCTCACCACAAGACTTGGCACGAGATATTCTCAAAAGATTAACTAAGGAAGGTTTTATGTAAGATGTGGCCATTTAAGAAAAATAATGTTGTTTTGGATAGCTCGCTTGAGGTTGCAGACTGGTTTTACAGCGGGCACTTAGGCGAGCTACCAGCTAACGAGCAGCGTGCTTACGACGTGTATAAGTACTTATGCACAGAGGCTACTAATGCACACATTGCAGACAACTTTGTATGTTTGTGGAACGACAGAGCAACCATCTGTGTAAGCACTATATGTGACAGCTTTGAAAATAAGGCTGTTTCAGCAGGCAAAGACGCTATGAGCTTTGAAGTGGAGCTACCCAAACCTGTAAAGCGTGAGCTTATCAAGTGCATTAAAGAAGCTGTTGAAGAAAAGAAGCAAGCAGACCTTGACAAGAACTGGCCTTTGCCTACAGTATGGGACAAGCCAAAGAAAACCAAGAAAGGTAAGAAGTAATGCACTACGAAGGTAATGTCCTTATCACTGTCCAGCCTTCAGGCGAGAAGTTCTCGTTTAAGGTGTTCAAGGAAAGCCAGCTTGAGAAGCTCTTGGAGATTCTTCGTATCCTAGAGCAATCAGCTAAAGACGAACAAGCGCTGCTTGAGCAGCAAAGCCAGCAAGCAGATGAGGAGAACAACAATGTTTGATTTTATTGATGTAGGCTTAGGTTTATTCCTTTTGGGCTTTATCCTCGGTAACGTATTCAGCTTCACATTCAAGCGATGAGTAAGTTTATTGAGGACGTAGAGCAGGCCTTAGGGCCTGTCTTTGCTAAACACTTCTACGCCAAGGACGGGCCTAAGAACCTCAGCCTGTACGCCCAGCATGCTGCCAAGCTCGCCTCTATTCGTTTTATCCGTTCCCAGACGGATAGCATCGTCGAAGCAGCAAAACTGCTTGGTACAAGCCGTCAAGCTGTTCACGACGGCATGGAAGCTATGGGCTATAAGGAGTTCAAGGCTATTCCAAAAGATGAATGGGCTGTTGAGAAATTATTTTACAGGAAATAAGCATGAAAAAGTTGGACAACCTCCTACCAGACTTTATGTGCAAGCGGGAAGGCGAGCAGTTTCTTTTCGATAGGGATGCCGTAGGGTATATGTATGATATGGGGTGGCTGACGAAGCTAGAGAGCGACGCCTGCCCCGCAGACACCATCAAGCGTGTTCTGTTGTTCCTGAGGAAAGAGTATATGGTAAAATAATTTACAAAAGTACTTGACAGCAACTATTCGTCTGTGTATAATCACAGCATACCTACCAGAGAACTAGCAGGTCTCCCCTTTCTTCCTGCTAAAGTATCTGACCCCGAACTGACGGGTGAAGCCATAAAGAAGCTAGTAGGGCCTACTTGTGCCTTAAAGAAAATTGGCCTGACCAGCCAGCCCAGCATATAGGGCACTGACACTGCCAAAGCAAATCTTCTGTGGTGGAAGAAAATTGCACGGTGGGACAAGAGTCCCTTAAAATTGGATATGCAGGCGCTTCAATCTTCTAAGTGCTATACCTAACCCTTCAGTATAGATAGAAGAAAACCCAGCTTCGGCTGGGTCTTTTCTTTGCAAATTACTCTGCACTTCTCTGCATTTACTCTGCAAAGTTGCAAAAATGCAGTGTAAACGCTCTGTAAGCTGCTTATATTGAGTTTTAGTGTTTTAATGAGTGGTAGGTCATCCTAGCTTATAAAACTAAAGGAAAAGCCCTCCTAAGAGGGCAGTTATTGTCGTTATGCGCTGCGTTTGTATTTAAACATCACAGAGCAATGCTCTTTGAATCTAGAGTTTCTTTTTACACAGTCTAGCATATTTTGTTTCTGTGTTCCCCAAGACAAGTGCGCTGGGTTAACGCACCACCTGTTATCACAGGAGTGCAAAACATTTAGTCCTTTTTCTTCGGCCCCAGTGACGTATATATGGATAAATCGGTGAGCGCCGTACTGTTTTGGCCTCACGTGTATTTGCCCGTATCCGTCAGTCCCAATGTACCCCAGCCATCTCCAGCAGTCGTCTGGGCCACGTCTATCTACCTTTTGCCAAAATTTAGATAAAGTTTTTTCTGTAAAAATCATGATTATCCCTATCATATTAAATTGGTGGGGGATTTTATTTGCCCTCCCCCGATAGGCAGCTCGTCTGGGTATTAACCGACCCCAGCTCGGAGATGAAGGAATCACCGCCTTTCTGGTTAGCCACAGTTTCTAAGCTGGCACTCGCGCCACTCAGCCACCGTAAGGTGAACAGAGCCGCACCAGTTGCACAGCGTAGGCCGTCTGGTGCCCCGACCCACGGGCGGGGGCAGAGCGTCGAGTTGCTGCTGGGCTTGCGCACACTTCAGCTTCTCAGCTTCTGTGTAGTGCGTACCATAGCAGTCCTGACACATCTCAACTATCGCTTTCATCAGATTTCCCAAAGTCGAGTTCAGGTTAATCAGGGTCGGGTGCCAGCGTGTGCTGGGGGCAGCGGCGCTTGTCACCCTTTTCTTTGTAGGGCTTTGCGCAGCGTTCCCGATTGCGGCAGCGCTGGATAGACTCAGGGAGCAGCTTCATGATAACCTCCATCATGCTCCGTTTCTTTGCACCAAGGCTCTTGCGAGCCTAAGCACGTCTTCATCTGTGAACGTGTACTTGGCCGTATTGTAAATCTTAGAAGTCACCTGAATGTTTCCACGCAGGTAGCCCACAGAATTATCAATGCGGTCAAGGCTTGCACGCCACGGCAGCTCAGAGCCTCCGAACTCACGCTCGTTCATATCAAAGGGTATGCCAGACATGGCACACTGACCTTGCTTCACAAGCGTAAGCACATCTTCGTACCGAAGGTCGAACTCTTTGTTTCGCCTCGGAGCACCGTTCTTCGCGGTCGTAAAGAGTTTCCAAGCCACTTCCTCCGCAGAGAGTAGGGCCATGTTGTCCTCGTGGAAAAAGTTTAGAGATGACTCTCTTTGTTCACTATTGAACAGCATAAAGCCCCTGTTGTCAAGGGGCTAAACTCGTTATTTGCCTTTGGGCTTTTTCTTACCTTTGCAGGGCATTATTTTATCTCCTATTTACGGATGTTTAAAGCCAAAAGATTCACAAATTGAGAAATACGAGCAACAATCTTGTTGTCTGCGTCGCTCTTGGTGAAGTTAGCAATAACCGAAGCGATGGTGACAACGCTGGTTACTACTGTGATAACTGCGGTGGTGATTTCCATAATCTTACTTTCCTGTTAGTTTCTTGACCTTGCGGATTGTTCCCACAGGGTCTTTCTCCAGCTTGTTGCCGAAGCTCAGAATGATGTTAATAATGTTTTCAGCGATTAAAGCCGAAGCAGCGACAGTAGCAAAAATCATGCCTTGAGAAAAGCCGAAATCCTCGACAAGAAACCCAATCACAATCCCTACAGGGATAGACACCATAGCAGAAATAAAGTATTGCAGCCTGTGTGACTTGCGCGGGGATAGCCATGTTCTAATGGCACTGAAAGCTGCGCTGATTCCAGCATAGGTTAAGATAGATTCTAAAGACATTATAAAGCTAACATTAGTATTTGTAGGTTTCGTTGTTGTTTAAGGCGAAGCATATAAGCATCATAAGCTGCTTGACGCTTCTTATCGTAGTTGTTGTAGGTGCTTGCTGGCGGCCCGATAAGCTGCCCAACCTCAATAGGAGGCTCAACGACTTGCGGCAGAAACAGCAAAAGAAGCATTATAAGCTAGCTTCGTAAAGCGCACGCGTTGCCGCTTCATCCCAATCTGTGCCATCCTCGTTCAACACTTGGTAAACTGTGCCGTCTTCCGCTTTAATATGTGCAATGCTCAGATTCGGTTCCATATTAATTCCCCACTGTTGCGCTGTTGATGGTAAAACGTGCTTGCGCCCCCGCCCCGTTGGTGTAACCTACACGCAGATACCGCCAGCTTGGGCGATGCACGATTTCTGCAAAGAATCCACCTCCCGTTACAGCAGTTGTTGCAACCGACTTCACGCGTCTCCAGTTGGTATTATCGCGGCTTGTTTCAATCCATAGCGTGCCTGTAACATCACTCTCTGCGCTTACCCGCACTTCTTTACCTTGAACGGTTGCAGTAGCCCAAGCCGTACCTGTTGCTGCAGCGAACAAGTCGCGGCTTGTGCCTGTAAAGGTAGCCCCTGCAGCAAGGTTTGTACTGCTATCATCATACCAGAATCCATGTGCAGCAAAGAACCCCGCTCGGGTAGTAGCGGCACCAAGGTTAGCTGTCACAGTACCGCTTACGGGCTGAGTGCCGCTCACTTGTGCCGCTGGAATTGGCTCGGTTGCATAAGTACCTTGAACAAAACGCCATGACTGCGTGCCCGATGTTCTGGCCGTACAACGTACTCTAAAGCGTTTAAGAGCGTTTACCGAGGCTTCCCAAGCATAGGCAGGCTGTGCCGATAAGTTGCCTGTTGTGGTTTCAATCGTATTGGCGTTTGAGCGCACCACTTGCACGCCAAACCAGTTCGTATCGCCGCTTGCCTCTAGGCTACCTTCAAACGTACAGTTTACAGTCGAAAACGTGCCTGTGCAGAAAATCATAATGTTCGAGGCGCGAGATACATCACCAGCTACTGTACCACCAGCCACAGGAACACTAATAGAAGCCTGTACCGCCGTAATATCACCTGTAATATCAGGATAGCTTGCGGGTTTAGAAGATACCTTTAAGCGTCCTTCTTCATCCATATTAAACGTGTTCAAGTCGCCATCTGCTACTGCGGTACTATCGCTATCCCTACGCTTACCCAAGATAAGTTGACCAGCTAAACCATCTGTAAACGGCGCATTGTGGTTATATATTGTGCTTGCAAGCGTAGTAATCTGGGCTTGAATATCTGCAAGAGTAACTTCAGTTGCGGCCCCTGTTGGTAGTGGCAGGGAGGCTGCGCTCACCGCTTGGGTGGCGGGGAAGTTATCAACGCTCACCGTACCAGAAACAGGGATAGCGTTCCCCGCATCGTTTGTAATCTCAATAGCGCTGGCAATAGTAACGGGAATACTACCTTGAATCTCAACAGGCAATGGGCTTGCTACACTTACATCGGTAGCTACGCCGTCGGCCCCAGTAGCCAGCTTAACACGTTGATAGTAAACACCACCAACATCGTCAGCAGCGATGTTAGTCCCCGCACCTGCGGTAATTGGTACATTATCTGCCATACTATGCCTCTAATCTTACTGCAATAACATTGCCGTTGGAATCAAACTCTGGGATACGCTTGGCAGTAAGCAACTGCTTCAAGCTCTTAGCAAAAATGAGCTGATTTTGCTTCAGCTCGGCTATCTGCGATTTTACCACATTTAGCTCCGCTTGTAAAGGGGACAAATTAACTATTTGTTGTGGAGCAGGTTTAGCTTCAGAAACAAGGGCTTTAATGCTTTTTACGCAAGCAAGTGTGTCTACAGCGATGGGGTCAGGCTTTTCTTCTTCCTCAACCTCAGGCTCCATTTCTTCTTCGTGGAGCTCCTCAACCATATCAGCAATCTGCTCTACAACCTCTGCAAGGGCGTCAAAGCGGGCGTCAACCCGCTTATCGAGGGTTTCTACGGCGGTAGATAACTGCTGAATAACCTTGTTTTCTTCAGCTTCAAGCATACCCAGCAGTTGTTCGCGCATTAGGCCAGCCCTCGTTTTGCTTTAGCCTCAGCATAGCGGATACGCTTCTTAGGTGCAGGCTTGGTTGGGGCAGCGGCGGCTACCTTGGTTTCACCCATCAAGCGGGAAAGCTCTTGCGGCGTATTGATTGATTCCTTGCGGCTAATCTTACCAGCTTTAACCAAAGCAGCGTCAGCTTCAGCCAGAGATACGTTGTGCTCAAGCATGTAAGCCCTGCGCATTACGCGGTTAGGCGTCTGGCGGGCGTTAGCGCTTTCCATCATAGCTGCAGCAGCTTCTCTGAACTTACCAGCCTCAATTAAGCCACGGGTACGAACAAACTTCATAGCACCCGTTGTGCCTAATTGGAATACCATATCCGTCAAAGCAGCTTGTTGGTGTTCGCCGAGCTTGGCATAGTTCTTAACCAGCTTTGCAGCGTCATTTCGTGCAGTTTGTTTGGTTGCTCCGAACAATGCCTCAGCTTCGGCCTTAGAAATGGTTTTACGGCCTGCCAAAGCGTCGTCAAAGCTGGTCTGTATGCCTGCGTCTTTCCAAATCTTGCGGGCGCCAGCAGCTTCCATGTTAAAGCCAATGCCGATGGTCTTAAAGCCTTTCGAGTCGTTGTAGACACGAGTGCGGAAGCCTTCTTCTTGGCGAGTGGAGATTTTGTTTACCACGCGAGAATCCTCCTCAACTTGTTTTCTAATAAGCATATCAACGTCATCCATCATAGCGTTCATCTGAATCTCGTCAGACATCATCTGCTGTGGGTCAAGCGTACCGCCATTCATGAGGATGTTATAGCGTTGCTCGTCCTCAGACATGCTTGGCGCTACTTCCTCTGGGCCACCTTGACCACTCATGGCTGCTTCATCGAGAATATCCATAAAGCTTCTGTTTGGTACTGGAGCCTCTGGTGCTGGGGTGGTCGGAGAGCTTACAGCAGAATCCATAATCTCGTTAAAACTACGAGTACGGCCATCGGCAGGCATATCTTGCACGCCTAGGGCCTCGGCTTCCTGCACAAGCTGATTGTACTTCTCGTTAAAGGTCGTGTAATCAAGGGCTTTGGTTCCCAGCTGAGCAGCTGCTTGACCCATAGCGGTATAAGCAGCAATAGGGGCTTGACGCTGGGCTGCACTACGTGCAATACTCTCATACAGAGCAGAGTCTAAACTCTGACCAAACACTTTTTCAATAACTGGAGTCCATATGCGGCCTACTGCACTACCCGCCATAAGGGAGGCGCCAGTGGCTTGACCAGCCGTGGCACGGATACCTTCAGCGACAGGATTAACCTCATCTTGAGCTACACCTGTAGCAAGCTGGCGTAGTGTACCTTCGCTACGACTTTTAGCAGCAGAAGATAGCACAACATCAACATCAGCTAAGCGCTGCATATAGTCTCTACCGAGAACTCTGCTTGCAACCGAAGGGTTGAGCTGATTCACAATAGTTTGGATATTAGAAGAAGTAATTTCTTGGTCTGCACCCTTGCGAGCAGCTTCAAAGATAGCCGCACGAGCATAGTCCTCAAAGCTTTCATTAGGCAGCAAGCGTTTGAACACAGTCTGAGCTTCTTCAAGAGAAGCATCTGAGCCTAGAGCACGCAGCACAAAACTTGGGTCGTTCTCTTTAATAGCAGTGGCCATAGCTTTACCAGCATCAGACAAAGCAAACTTGGTGTTAAACAGCGTATCCCACTTATCCACAGTTTGCATAGCGTATCTGTTCTGGGAAGCTGAAGCGCTTTGGCGTAGGCTGCCTACAAGAGCATCGTGGATATTGCGGTAGTAAATGGCTTGAAGCTGGTCATTACCTGAATTAGCAAGGTTTACAGAGAACTGTTTAAGGGCAGTGGCCAGTTGTTCTTGACTCATATCACGGGTATTGCCGATAGCGGCCATGAGGTTGTTAAGCTCACGTTCACCACCAGCAGCAATAATGTTGTCAGCTTGCTGCGCCAGCACAGTATTGATTGCTGCAGAAGGTACACCAGTAGGTGCTTTAGTGGCGCCTGTAAACAGCCCTTGGGCAGCTGCATTGTTCTCTTTTGCTAAGCGAGCTACACTTTGGTCTAACTTGCTAGACAAACGAGCTGTGGTGTTAGTCAAGCCTACAGCTTGAGCAGTGCTAGGGGCTAAAGCTCTAGTAAAAGCCTTTTGTTGCTCGTCAAGCAGCTTACCAGCAGCAGCTGAGTTCTTAATTGGGGCTGAGGCTGCATTAGCCAACTCACGAGTACCCAAGCGCTCAGAGCCTTTAGAGGTTACTTGAGCACCAGTAAGCTTCTTACGCCAATCTTGCCCAAATAAGCGCTGAGCAGCGTCGGTTACTTTAACACCACCTTTTTCGTAAACTAAGTTGGCAATTTCTTTTTCACCCGAAGCTAAGGCTTGCGCAGCGCCTTTGCCTGTAACTTTGTTCGCAGCTCGAACAGTTCCAGCAATAGCTGAGGCGCCTAGAGAACCTAAGGCGTTGGTTACAGCAGCTTCTCTTATAACATCGGGAGTGCTGCGGGTGTCAGGAGAAGCTCCAAGGCCAACAGATTCGCGCAGAGGAGCCATTGCTCGGTCGCCCGCGTATCCAGCTAGCTGGCCTGCGGTACCTGCGCCTGTGGTTGCTGCTAATGTGCCTAAGCCACGTACTAAGCCAGCTGCGCCGCCCAGTGGAGTACCACCACCCATAGCAAAGCCAGCGGCAGTAGAAGCAGCTAGCGCGCCAGCTGTTTCAAGCGGTCTGTCATAAACAGCTTGGCCTATGTTTTCAGCGCCTTGCTTAATAACTTTAGCGCCTTCGCCTTTAGCAGATGCCTCAGCTTGAGCAGCAGCAGGAACAGTCCTGCGTATACGCGAAAGAAAACTTTCTTGCTCAGGAGCCTTAAAAGCTTTTATGGCGTCAATCGTGGTGCCTTCAGCAGCAATGTACGCGTCAATATCCGCCTCTGGGGCGTTGGCTTGCACCATCTTGGCTACGTTACGCTTGACGCGAGCTAAGTCGAGGCTATTCGAGGCCATATTTGCTTTGTAATGCCTTTAGGTTGCTTGTAGGCTGAGTAGCTTGAGGAACAGTAGATTGGCCAGCGGGGGCAGCAGGGACAGTGCCTGCGTTGCGCTGCATAGCTTGTGCTTGGCGCCGTTTTAATTCCCCAAGCAAAGTTTTATGTAAGTTGCTTAAAGACATAGGGCCTTCGCCTGAGTTTATTTTTGCAAGCTCGGCGTTATAGGTATCAAAGTCCATTCGACCCATAACCCATTGCTGCTTAAGCTCCGCAATCTTTTGTCCTTTATAGGAGGAGGCAGCTTGCAGCGCCACGTTGTTCAGGATAGCATCTTGTTGCGTCCCTAGGCCACCAGTAATCTCGTCAATATAGATACGGTCAGCGTTAGAAGGGTTGGCGCCTGTTAGTTTAATCTTGGTCAAAGCAGCTTGCTTAAGCTGACTGCTCAACGCTCCAGCATCGGAGGCATATTTTTCAAAGTCTTTAATACCTAAAGCATCGCCTAAGCCACTAGCAATGGTTGCCATTACCCCAGTGCCAAAGCCAGTATTCATGCCTGTGCTGATGAGTTGGTCAGCAATAGCATTAAACGAGTCTACAGACGAAGCAAAGCTTTCTGGCGGGTTTTCAGCAATAGCCGCAGCTTCCTTCTTAAGCAAAGCTTCTTCACCAACAGACAACTTATCTCCGCCTTTGTCTAAGCCTAAGAGCTTCATACGCTCTGGCTCAGTAAGTGGTCGGCCGAGGGATGCCTCAGCAGCAGCTATATCAGCGGCTTTTCCGCTTGGTTCCTTTGCTTTTTGTAGCTTAGATGGGTCAAACCCACCTAAAGCGGCAACAAACTGTTTACCTAAGTCAGCATCTTGCTCAAATACGTATTGCCCTAACGCCGTTGGGTTGACGTCTTGCGTTTCGGTTGTACCGTCCTCTGGGTCTTTCAGAGTAACAGAGTACACGTAGGGGTTATCACCTTGAGGCGTAATGCTTACCACTTCGTAGCCAGACTCTTGGGCCATCATCTTGTAATACATAGGCAGAGTCTGCTTTAAGCGCTCTGGGTCGCCTTGAGCGCCAATCACAGCAGAGGCAATGATAGATGCGTACTTTTGCTCAGCGGCCTTTTCTTTAGCTAAACGTGCCTCAGAGGCAGCGTTTTGGGTTTCAGCTGCTTGCAGCTCTTGAACCCAAGCATTAAGCTCGTCTTGGCCTTTGGCTTTTTCAATGGCTGCTTTACCTTGAAAACCTGTCGCTGCGCCGCGAGCACCAGCAATCAGCGCCTGCTCAAAGCCTGACATACCTGCCTGATAATCCTTACCAGACAAAGTATCAGCAATACCGGAAAACACGTTACCCAGCGCAAGGCTGCGAGCTTGGTTCTCCATAGTATTTGCGCCAATAGCTTCGACACGGTTAGCTAAGTTGCCTAGTTTGAGTGTTGGACTAGCCATAGAGTTTCCCTGCCTGTAAAGAATTAAGAAGCCCGCCGCCAGTGGCTAAAGGAGCATTGTAGTTACCAATAGTTTTATTACCAGAGCTAATTTGGCCAGCTAACGCGCCTGTTCCTGCTCCGAGAGCAGCTTGTGCACCTAAGCTCATACCACCAGTAAGGTACGCCATACCCGCTTGTGCAGCAACGCCTAAAAGCTGACTACCAAGGCTAGGGCGCTGCGACTGGAAAGCAGTCAACTGGTTCTGATAGTTTTGTTGCTGAATCTGGCTATCCAAACTTAAACGAGCATCTTGTCGAGCAGCAGTCTGAGCACCAGCAGCGCTTGCGTTCTGAAGCTGTTGCTGGTTGAAGTTGTTACGCAGGCTCAAAGCATTGGTTTGGTTCTGAAGCTCAGTAGCGCGTTGCTGTTCAGCCAAGCCAAACAAGTTAAGCTCGTCTTGTTGCACTCTATCGCCCATCTGACGACCTAACTGCAAGGAAGCATTAGCGGCAGCAGTGCTGTTACCTAAGCCACGCTTCGCAAGCTCATTCTGTTGAGCACGAGCAGCTTCACCAAACAACTGACCACGAGTCTGTTGCTGCCAAGCACGCATAGCGTCAACCATAGGCTTGTAATCTGGGTTCAGAATAGCTAAACCTTGGCCTAAGCGGTCAATGTTGTCAAGGCGTGCAGTAATATCGTCCTTCATAGCCTGCATTTCAGGGCTAAGAGGAAGCTGGCGCGTAATGACGTATTCCCGCCCATCGCGGGTTTCAGTAACAGTTTCAACCCCATTGATGAGGTCTTGAACAATCTTAGGAGCAGGAGGGGGAGGCGGTGCTGGCGCCTTTTTACCTTTGAAGAAACTGCCCATTTACTTTACTTTCTCGTCCAAATTGATTACCCAGTGATTAGGCGCATACTCGTACCATTTCTGGCGTCGTAGCAATATGTTTATCTTAGGATTTTCTGCTTCCGCTATCAGCTGGGTAACACCCAGAATCTTAACGGGGACGCTGTAAAACTTATTCCAGAACTTAGGACTAAAGCCTATTTTCTTGCTTTGCTCAGACCTATTGAGCGATACCTCGGCATAGTGGCCGTAAACACGATAGCCGACTAAAGCGCTTTCCTCGTCATCAACGTAGAAGTAATCGTTTTCTTGTTTGTTTTCAACAATAAACGGAGCTTCTGTCTTGAACAGAGAAGCGTGATACTTCTCAGAGTAAGGCTTATATGGCATTTATGCTTGCTATTTTAACACAGAACAGCTTATTTGTCAAGGTCTTTGGTTAAATTATCTTCGGCCATAGCAGGCGATGCTGCCAGAAGCAATGTTGCCGCTGCTAAAGGTAAAGCGCACAGCGTCAACTGCTGTCGTTGTGTTGTTAGCGCCACCTACAGGGCTGCTTACCATAGTACCAGCTGCGTTATAATACGTACCGCTTGCTTCGATTTTCTTTGCTTGGCTGCCAGATGGCAAGAATAGGCGCACAATACCGCTATAGCTTTCGCCTGTTGCGTTACCTACGCCAGCGCTTCCGCCGCCAGCTTTAGTTAGAAGAATTATACTTGCTGAAGCACTACCTTCGCTTGCAATACCTGTACCAGCAATAGCTGCTTGAACTTGGTATTGGTAGCCGCTTGCAAGGTAACTTGAGCCGTTGTTTGTGCTCATCTCTATGCGCAAAGAAACATCGTCGGTTGCTGGCTTAATATCGCGCAACACAAACTCATACATGCCGTAGGTGCTATTTAAGTCCGTAAACACCAGAGAAGCAGAGCTTGTAGCTGTTTGCGTGCTAATCAAAGTCATAGGCATACCGCTTACGGGCACTACCCGCGCTGTGTCTGTCCCTGTGGCTTGCTCTGCTGCTGTGGCAAGCTCAACAACGCCTTTGGCGCTTTCTGAGGCGTCTGCTACGTTGACTGTTCCGCCTGTGGCGGTAATGTTAGAGCCTACGGTAAGAGCTTCAACAGAACCTGCTCCAGCTGTTGTGCGGCCCAGTAATACACCAGCATTAACATTTTGAATCTTTGCAAAGGTTACGTTGGTATTAGCAATGGTCGAAGTGGTTACAGCATCGTTGTCGATAGCGCCAGCTGGAATCGTACTGAACTGCACAACATTGCTCTTACGCACAAGCACAGTGTCGTTAGCTGCTGCGGTAATATCTGCAACAACGCCAGTTGTAGCGGTTGCACGGCCAATCACGCTGCATCCAGCACTATCACGAATCTTGGCATTGGTAACGCTACCGTCAGCAACAATCCCCGAAACAGCAGTATCATAAATCTGGTTTACTGCGTCAATCAGGTAGTTAATGTCGCCATCAACTTTAGTGCTGCTAATTGGGCGGCGTGGCGACGCATTAGAGTCATCAAAGTATTTGGTTCTATTAGGTAAACCAGCTTCGCCTACATAGTTGCCTGATGGGCGTTTATATTGCTGAGTCGTCATGGCTTATCTTTCGTATTGACCATAGCAGGTTAAAGAGGTAATCTCAAAGGGGCCTACTGTCGTTTCCCCTCGAACTACAAAGCTCATCGTTTGAGCAATAAACTTATCGCGGATACGCGGAATAACCGTGTCTGATTCGTCCCACAGAGCTTCGTCCCAGAAACCTTCGTCCCAGAAGCCCATCACAGGCGAGGTCGAAAGCGTGTTCGATACTACTGCACCTAAGCTGTTGTTCTTCAAGCGAAGTACCTCAAAGTCAAGCTGCGCACTGTCGTTGTGGATAACTTCAAAGGCGTGGTTAGCCCAGCGGCGTTGTCCTCCAACCCAAGGTGTCCACCAGTTCCAGCGGATAGCTTGGCCTCTGTCTGAGTAAGTGGGGCTGTCTGGGTCGTCCGCGTAGCGGATGATTTGCTGCTCAAAGGACATAAGCAGGCGGCTACCGCTGCTATCTGTTACAAAGGCTGTGCAGTCTTTGAAGTCGCCAGTAAACTCTACCCAACCACGAGATTCCTCACGAACTTGGTAAACTAATGTTTTCTTTGGGAACTTAAACCCGTAAAAGCCTTGCTTTGGGTAAAAGAAGCTGCGGCAGCTGCGGTAAACAGTAGCGTCATCAAGGATACTTTCAACCTCTTTGATAACAGTCGTATCAATCGCAGAGCCTACGTCTTGTCCAGCCTCAAGTACACCGCTTTGAACAGCTAGGCTTGCAGTGCGGAGGCCGTAAGGCGTCATAAAAGCAAGCTCGTTAGGTAAACGCTGCATCAGCTTGGGGTGTACTAGGCCCACAGGGAAGGTGTTGGCATAGCCAAAGGTCTGAGAATCAGATGGGTCTGTACCAGCCCAGAACTGGATGTGCTTACGCCCTAAGAACACCATAAACTCACGGTATTCGCTTACAGCGGTAATCTCGTCAACCGTGTTCATCGTGTTTGACACATCAATGAACGACATTTGCATCGTCACAGGGCTGAACCAAGAGTTAATGACGTTGAGGTCATTGGTATAGTAGACATACCCACGTTTAGAGTTGTCTTTGAACTCCGTAGGATGCGTTTCCCCTGCTGGGATAGCCCAGAGTCTACCTTGACCACTAAAAATGTAAGAAAACGCCTCTGGCGTGGCCAGATACTCCACAGAAACGATAGTCACAGATACCGCAGGAAGGATAGAAGCTGCAAAGGTCAGTGTTACCACTTGACCAGAGATAGCACTCGAAGAAACAGTCGTCGTGCGGGTAATGCCTGAGAAGGTTAGCTGCAAAGAACCTGTGGCTGGGGTAGCTGGCGTGCCTGCGACTGGGTAAGTAAATACTGTCGGACTTGTGACGGTAATCTGGAAGGTGCCGTTGTACTCAGCTTGGTTAGCGCCAGCAATCGTCACATAGTCGCCTGTTTGCAGGTTGTGGGCGGCGACAGAGGTCAGGGTAGCAGTAGAGCCAGTTCTCGTGAGCGAGCTTACGTTCAAATGGGTGGCTGTGCTGAAGGTAACTTTTACGCTGCGCCCGTTGGGGTAGTTCGTCGCACCTAGTGTACCTGTATTCAGGCTGAGTTGGGTTGCAGACACCCAAGTTTCGCTTGCAGCAGTGTCGGTGACGTACTCAGCCATCGTGGTAATGCTTGTGCCGTCCCAAATCATGTTCGGGTCAACGCCATTCACAATCACGAGCTTAGGCATACCACCTTCGTTGTGGTAGTCCCAGAAGTAGTACCCAGCTGGGTCTAAACCTGTTCTAACGTCGGTAAACGTGTTGAGGGCTTCGTTGTATAGCTTAATCTTGCCGTTATCGGTTGTGACGAGCAGCTGCGACGTGCCGTCAGACTTAACGTAGGGGATAATGTCGAGAATACTACCATCGCCTGTAGGGCTGCCCAAAGCTAGGGTTCCGTGGCGAATAGCGAGTGTACCGCCCTTGGTAGGCAGAAGGTTTGTAATGTTCTGAGCAAAACTTGCATTCATCTCCTGCGGAGCAGTAGACGTGTTCATCAGCTGCCGAGCAGCAGGGAACTTAATGCTGTTGTAGGTTGCCTGACGCATTAGAACTCAGAAACTTGCACTCGTTGAGGCTCGCGGGCAGCGCTTTCGCGCATTTCTAGCATGAAGTTGTCGCGGAGCTGGGTCTTACGGGCATTGGCAATTTGAATCAAACCGTCATTACCAAAACCACGCTCATAGGTCATACCCTCAATCAAGGCACCCCAAATAAGCTGCTCGTGATGGTGAGGAGGAATCTTGATGTCTGCTTCAGTGCTGGCAAGAGTCAGCTCTTGGGGCTGTCTGATAGCCACTATACTGAGCGTACAATCATTTTTAGGGTGTGTCTTGATGCTGGTGTCAGCTTCGGTGTAAAAACGTGCAGGATTGCCTGTACGCTCAAGCGTAGGGTCTATGTCTAAGATGTATCCGATGTCGGATTGTTTCAAAACACGCTTGTTAGCAGTATCGACAACTTTGATAAGACGTTTTGGGTAGAAGGGGAGAGTACCAGAGCCGTTGGTGATAGTAACAGAGCTGGTTTCGTAGAGGCGAATCCAAGAATAGGTAGCGGCTACGTTGTAGGCTTCTTTGTAAGCAGTATTAACCCATCCGAGGGCTTTGTTCTGCAAATCAGTATCGGGGGCGTTCTCGTTCAAGCAGAGGTCAATTACTCGCTGAACTATTGTTGCTACGTCCATTATAAAGCCTGACTTAGTTAAAATTAGTGGGGCTACAAAGCCGCCCCAAGGCTACCCAACTAGAACAATGGGCTGGTGAAGGCGTGGATAACCACACGGTCAGTGGTTGCCAAGTTGGCTTCAGCAACAGTAACGGTTTGGCCGCTAACAGTTACAGTACCAGCAGTGCGGTGCACGCCAGAGCTGTTCGTGATAAACACGGTTACGAAGTCAATCGGGCCAGTCAAAACACCAGCAAAAGACTGGGTTACGGTGTTAGCCGAATCCTCATCAGTTGCAGGAGCGATAACGGCCACAGCGAACTGGGCTTCACCAGTTTGCAGGGTTGCACCAGCTGCCGTAGAGGCAGTAGCGCGGCGGAGCAGAAATGCTTTGCTCATGTTTGTATTCCTTTATTATGGGCGAACTACGGCAGTGCAGCGAACTTGGTCGCTAATTGCCAGAGTACCGCTGGTCATGTTGCTTGACATTACAGACATAACACCAGAAACGGCGTCATAGCTGTAAGCTAAGGGCTTCGGCCCTGCACCAGCAAGAGTGTAGGTTACGCAGCTAGGCGTACCAATCACGTTGCGTGGGCTGGGGATTTGAAGGGTGAGGCTCGTCGCCACGCTCGAAGAAACCTGAACGGTTGCTACAGTTGCGCCAATCCCTACAATCATAGGGGCTTCAGCAGCAACGGTCGTAGCGCTCGTTAAGGCTTGAGCGTGGGCGGCGGTGAAACCGCCCACAGTCATCAAACCAGCCAATGCGAGAACTTTAAGAGTTTTCATTGGCTATTCTCCTTAGTCAGCAACAGCTGCGGTGAATACGTGAACAGTCGAGAAGTTCGTGCTGTTAAACACGTTACGCTTCTCACCACGCACTTCAGCCACGCCGAGGCCCCAAGTGTTGCCATAGTCGTCTTCTTTGCGGACTTGGAAGTCTGGGCGCTGACGGTAAACTGCGGTAGCAGCTTGTGCGCCGAGCAGAACAGCTTGACCAACGTCAATGCCACCTTGGCCGACACCAGCCAGCACAGGCACTTCAGGCACGCTGAAGATGTCTACGCCGTGTACGCTACCCTTATAGAAGGCACCACGGAACAGGCCCGCGTTGTCGTCTTGGGTTTTCCAGAGACGGGTGTTACGGAAGGTTGCGTCTTGTTCGAGGTCGCGTGCTTGACGTGGGTTTACCAGCATCACCAAGCCTTCGCTTGGAGCACCGTTCAGCATCGAATACTTAGCTGGGCGGATTGGGTTCGTACCAGCCAGAGCAAGGTCGCGGGCAACACGGATGGTTTCCAGCGTCATCTTGTCGTTTACACCGTCGATGTTACCCAAAGCAGTGCTTTCGGTGGCGTTGTAGTTACCAGCGCTAATGCCGTACAGAGCACGTTGGTTGGTACGGCCAGTGGTACGAGCCACAGGGTACACAGTGCTGTTAGCCAGTTGGCTTGCGTTAATTGGAGTACCAGTCAAGGCGTACAGGATGTCGTCGCGGATGGTTTCTTTCAGCCAGTCGCTCAGAGCAGTACGAGCTTCCATAGCCAAGTCGAGCTTGGTGTTCTCGCTGCTGATGTACCAGTCGTCCATACGCACGGCGTTACGCACCATACGCACAGCAACTTCATCAACGTACACGTTGAGGGGTTGTTCGTTACCAGTTAGCTGGCCTTCGCCGAACACACCGCCAGCGATTTTGCCGCGCAGGTGGTACTTGAAGGTGTCGCCTTTTTCACCGCTCTTATCCATGATTTGGATGATAGCGTCTTGGCCGCTGCCCATCAGGAAGCTGAGGGTGTTGCCACGGAGGTACTCTTGGAATACCTCGTTGCCCCAGTTTTTGACGGTAGCTGCATGATTTGCGCCGAATGAGGCAGTCATGTTTAATTACCTTTGTTTTGATTATCGACCTAGAATGTCTTTAACACTCTTATAGTCGTTTGGTTTAGATTCAGTTGTTGGGGTAGACCCGCCTACCAATCTAGGCTTGCCCGATGCCGTACCAATCTCAGTTTGGACTTCTTGCTTCAACTCAGCCATCAGTTCCTGCTTCAAGCGCTCACGAAGTTCTTGTTCATAGGTTTTTACGCCTTTGGACTTGATTTCCTTCGATAAGCGAAACTCCTCTAGCTTCTCCTTACCCACTTTAAGGGCATAAGCGGCTACGTTACCTTCCCCAGAGGTCGCACGGCGATACATTTCGTCGCGGTGTTCGGGGTCGTCGTAGGCTAGAGCGTTGAAAGCGGCCATAAACTCTTGCAATTCTTCTTGGGTGTGCCCAAGTTCCTTGAAGGCAGCCTCTACTCCAGCAATCTGGGCATTAAAGGCTTGGTTTACAACAGCTACAGGGTTGTTGAGTTCTTGCTCAACAGGTAAACCTTTCAGAACCTTCTCAAAGACTTCCTTACCGCCGACAGTATCGGCAATATCTTCGTCTGAAAGACCTTTTTCTTTAAGGTTTTTGATGATTTGCAGGGTTGCTTGGCGCTGCGCGTTGCCCCATTTCTGGGTATCTTCTAGGCGCTTTTGCAGCTTTGCAAGGGCTTCGTCTGTTTTAGGCTGCTCCGAGGCTTTCGCTTCTGGTTCAGCTGCTTCAGTCGTCTGTTCCTCAGTGTTAGTAGTAGCAACAACTTCTTTCGCTTTGGGTTCCTCAGCTTTTTTAGGATTGAGGATTGCGTCCAGCGTCAGGGACGTGTCATTGGTTTCCACGTTGGATGTTTGGTCGGTCATATAGTCGTCCTTTCCGATGTCGGGGATGGATTAGAAGCCGCGATTGTAAAGTTCAGGTATCAAGTAAAACTTGACAACTGAGATTAGCCCTGCGGCGTTGGGGCCTGCCCTGCTTGTTCAGCTGAAGGCAAAACTTGTTCTTGAGGCTGCTGAGGGGCCATACGGGCACGCAACTCATTCGCTTTTTTAAGTAATTCGGTGGCTTGCTGGGTCGAGAAGCCAGCTGCAATAAGTACAAGAGGCTCGTTGGGGTTCTGGCCGTTCATCAGCATTTGACTGAGGCGCTCAAGAGTTTCTCCGCTAATAGCGGCTACATCAAGAGTTTCCTTGACGTAAACGTCAAACATACCAGCACGGATGTCGTTGACCATCTTAGGCTCGCCGTTGGCGCCCATAATCATTTGGCCGTTGGCGTCGCGCAGCGGAGCGTTCAGAGCAATAGACTTAGTGAGGCCATCATCATCAAGAATGGTAAGAACTTGCTCGTCCTTGAACACATATTGGATGTAGGCCATCAGAAGCTCGCCGTAACGCTTGGTAAAGAGCTTAAACTGGTCAAAATTAGGGGCTTGCTGGCGCAAGGCACTTTGCTGGCGCTTTTCAATAGCAACACCACTGGAAGCGTTGGTTTGCATACCAATAAGCTCATCATAGATACCCAAGGTGTCTTGGATTTCTTTGTCAGCTTGCTGCATAACATCAAACTGGCCTTTGGCAAGGTCGGTCGTGCTCTCTACGCGCAGTTCAGTACCTTTGCGTTTGGTAATAACAGCATCTGGGCGAGAAGCCTCATGGCGCAGTAACTCAACGTTCTCAACAGCATCGCTGTCCATAACAACACGGTTGGTGTTAAGGTGGTGCAGCGCCTTGCTGCGGCGCTTGTTAAGCTCTTTCTGAGCATCCATAGCCCAGTATACCAGACCAGTAGGTACGTTGTCGTGCGCGGTGCGGTCTAAGCAAAGGATTTGCAGGTCAAAATCTGTTTTGTAGGTGACGTCGCTGGGCTTGTGCCAAAGCTCAATGTCGCCTGCAAACTGGCAAGTATAATAGCGGTCTGCATACAGCTCGCGGTACGTTAATCCGTAGAAACCTTGCTGACGCGCTTGGTCTTTGGTAATGCGGCCTTTGCGGGCTTCTTCTTTGTCAAAGGTGCGGATGAGGCGGCCTTGGGCGTCAACGTACTCGTAGGCTTCTTCTTTGACTCGGTATTCAATCTCGACCACAAGAATGCGGCCACGGGTTTTATCAGAATAATTAACCTGATTGCTTTCATCAACATAGTCAACGCCTTGGTTGTAGGCTTGGTTGTAGGGCAGTTGGGTTGGGTAGCGGTGTTCGTCCGTCATGCCAACCATGTCCATCAAGGCTTGTTTCTTGTTTGGGTAAATGCCGATGAGTTCTTCAGCGTTAAACCACTTTTTAAAGCCACGGAAATAGCTGTCAGAGAGGTCTGGAGTCGTATCACTGATGTCCCAGAACACATCGCGGGGGTCGCAGCGGCGAGTGGTAATCTCTTGGTCGTAGGCTTCGGTGATGTGAGCGCCAATGCCGCCAACCAAAGCATCCTCAAAGGTGCGGCTGCGCTGGAAGGCTACGTTGCCTTTGTCTTGCACGTAAAGAGCGATTTGGCTCAAAGCGTCTGCGGTATCTGCATCCTCTGGGCGGAAAGAGCGAGCACCATAGCCGATGCGGGTACGGTTTACAACCTCTGTGCCGCATAAACCCTTAATTCGGTTACGAATCTTGTTAATAACAACTGGAGTCTGGCCGCGATTCATCAGCTCAGACATTTCGTCTTGAGTCCATTGGTAGCCGTCATAGAACTTACGGCACTCCATCTCTCTGTCCAAGTAAGTACGGTACGTCGTTGACGTTACCGCTGCTTCAAAAAGCAGTTTTACTTGTTCAAGTTCTTTGCGAGCCATTAGGCGAATACTCTTACTGGGTTAGTTGGTGCAGGAATCTGGTATTGCGCCCAATCAGCGGGCGATTCGTCCCACCAGCGAGCGTTTACGTGATAGCCCTTAACCCCTTCAATAGCACCTATATAATCAACTGCACAAAGCTCTGGAAGCCCTATGTTCTCGACTGCTTCTTGATTAGGAAAGCAGTAATAGTGTGTTTCTGTCCACATATTAAGCCGCCAGTGCTTGTAGGGTTGAGTTTGGAAGGCGTGTTGGGTAATACACTACGCGGCGCAGCCACCCGTTGAGCTGGTTTGCTCCAGCGTTATCGCAGCCTAGGCGTAAAGTTGTTAAACCTGTTGGAAGGGCGCCTAGTGTGTCAGTAACGACTGTACCGCCGTTGCGTGAAAGAGCATAATCATCTACTGCGTAAGCGGAAGCTGTCCTGTAAACTGTATTGGCGGCTCCGCCAGAAAAGTTAATAGCCGCAACGTCAGAACTTGCTGTAGTCACAACCCAGAACGTTCCAGTACTAATTTGCCGTAAGCGGAATCGGTTACTTGTAGCACCGTTGTCAAGTATAACAATGCTCTGGTTCCCTGAAACACCAGCAAACTCAAACTCTACAAGAAGTGTACCTTGAGCAGCATTAAAATTGAAAGAAGTTAAAGGTATTTGAGCAACATCTGCTGCTCTAGTAACGGCTGTTCCTGCTGTGCGGATACGGGAAGTGGCTACGTCACCAAGTTCAAGTTGGCCTTCTAACACGCTGCCTGATACAGTTACGGTAAGCGCGCCTGCACTGGGGGTGAAGGTTAAGCTGACAAGGTTATTAGCGCCAGTGCCGTTGAGCGTTCCAGTCGCAGCGCCGCTCAAGGTAATGCTACCTGTGCCTAGAAAACTAATCGTGTGAGCAACAGCAGTAACCGTGACGTTCTGAGTGCTTAATGTGGCAGAGTTCAACAATAAGTTTGTACTTGCAGGCTCAATTCTCAGGCCTCTAGGGCGGAGTGTTGCAGGATTGTGGTCAAACCTAGACTCGTTGATTGCTGCCTCAACCAGAGCACCAGCAGAGTTGTAATACCAGCCAGCACTTGCTCGTGTAAGTGTTGCTCTGGTGTCTTGGAGGTGTCTTGTATAATCTAAATCAAGTTCTGCTCCGCTAGGAAGCTGGGCACTAGCAGCAATAGGCCCAAAGAGAGGGCTATTGAGGTTGGTGCCAAAAATACTCAAATTAGTTTACCTTACCAGCGTCGTAGGCTTGCAGAACAACCATAGTCCATGTCCCGCCAGAAGCAGCGACGTTCAAGCGCACGCCAGTTACAGGCCCAAGAGCAGTTACACCGAAGCTGGTGCTACGAGAAGCACTAAAATCGCTTAACCAGTTGGCTGTGCCAGCGTCAATGATGTCATGACGGTCAAGAGTGTACTCCAAAGTGGCGCTCGAAGGGCTACCAGCAGCAGTAAGCACGGCTTGCACAGAGGCCTGAGCTGCTAAGTCAACTTTGACGATGTTCGTCGCAAAGTTAGCGTTGGTAACGCCAGTTTTGGTCTGATGGGGTTGTTGGATTGCGGCCATTATAGTATCCACGGTGATTTAGGGTTAGACTCATTGAAGAAAACGTAGTCATTACGCTTCTCAAGGGGTTTTTGCTTGGCGAAAGGAAGGCCAGACATGATGCCGTAACGCATAGCATCAAGCAAGTGGTCGTTTTTCTTAGAAATCTTGCCTTTATCGTCCCGCGCATAGAGGCGATACTCGGCTAATAGGTCTTGACAGGTTGAAAACACCTTCAAACGGCCAGAGGCAAGGCGTTGGTACACTTCCATGATACCCGCCTCGACGGAGTTATCAGCTTTGGTGAGGTTTAAACCATCCAGAGTGTACATATCCATCAGGCTTTCGCCGTCTTTCTGGCTGCTTGCCTGCCCAGCAGGGTCGCAGAACCCGCCCATCCACGTTGCACCCTTACGTTTGAGCACAGATGAGTGGTAGAAAATCTCTTTTTCGCCTTGTTTGTATGTGTCATACACGTAAACAGTGTCAGTATCAGGGTCTAAGGCAAGGAAAACAGCGGCAGTGTTCTTCCAGCCAAAGTCCATGCCATAGCAAAAGCGCCAAGAATCAGGGATTTTGAAGGGGTCAACCACAAAATCGGACTCAGGCGTTACATAAACCCGCCCTGCACCAATCGCAGGGATACCCTTCTCACGGGCCTCAATCTCGTGAGGCATCATACCAGAGAGAAGGTTAGTTTTTTCTTCCTCAGACAGGTGGAGAGCGTCTTGCCAGCCCATCTGTGTGTAGTGGAAGGCGCCAGTTTTGTCTTGCAGGAACTTCAGGCAGACTTCGGTCATACCCATCAGCGGCGTCATTGTAAGAATCAAGCGCCCATTTATGTGGGAACCTGCAAGGCGCATGGCGCACTCGTTGTAAATATCTTGAGGAGGCTCCTCATCCAAGTGAATCCAGTGTTTAGCTGTCCCTTGGAACTTGGCTCGGCCTTGCTCATATGTCTTAAAACCCAGAGAACTCACCCCGCCCGACACATGGCGAACCTTAACCACGTCAACTGCATCATTCGCCCCACCACGCGCACGAGAAATCTCAAGAATGGCATCTTTGGGGATAGTCCCGCAGCCGAAGGCTAATCTTCCGCCTTGAGTGTTTGGGTCTTGAATGGTAATATCGCCTAAGTACGTGTACTGGAGGGCGTCACGGGTACTTTGAGTGGTGTTCGAGGCTGCCCAAGCATCAATCGGGTGGTCAAACCGCCAACCTTTCCACCAGTCTGGGTATCTGCCCGTCAGGTGGTAAGCCGTTTCTACAGACCCAGTATAGGTGTTGTGGGTAACTACAAAGTCGTTGGTTACAAACAAGCTATCTTCAGCAGCTACTTTAATGCAAGTTGCTTCAAACTCGCCTTCGTAATCGTATTTTGTGATTACTACTGGGCGGGAACTTATCGGTTTACGTTCGCGCTGTTTCTTGCGCTGCAGGTTAAACACACTAAGCTCGCTGAAGGGAACATAAGCCGCAAAAGAGTTTCTCTTAATTCCATTGTAATTAGTTGCCTTATGGGCTTTAGTTGGGTTTAGCCCTAAGCTTCTGCAAACAAAGATAAAATCGTCGATTAAGCCCTCGTTTACGCTGTAAAACGCACGTGAGCCAGCTGCGCCACAGGTTCCGTCAGAATCCATAAGACCGCGAACAAGCTCTACTCGTTCTTCGACAGAAGAAAACTTATATTCTTCGGGGATTCGTTTTTCGTAAGAACTCTTATAGCGCAGCCCTAAACCGTCGAGAAGGTCACAAATCCAGTTCTTTGCGTGGCCTCTGACTTTTACTTTAGTGCAGAACTGATAGTCGTACTTACTGCGTTGCACTAAATCACAATCAAAGTCTTTAGCTACTTTCCTGCAATAACTTACAATTTCTTCATCACCAGAAGAAATAAGCGCAGTTCCTTGTGTTAAGCACCCGTCGCCCAGTAAAAGGCCAATGAAGTACGGCGGTAAGGGAAGCTCGTTGACAACATCATATTCTACAACTGGCCTTTGTGGCACAGCAAACACGCCTTTAGACTCACGCATTTGCTTTGTCGTAAGAACTTTGAACTTACTTTTGTGACCGTCCTTGGTGTTTCTTACGTACCACAAATGCTCGTCATCACAACTAACAGTGCTGCCATCAGAGAAGTGCAGCTTATAGATACTGCGCACACCTTGAGGAAAAACGCCAGTAACTTCAGTAGGCTTGCCGTCTGAGCCTATCACGTAGTCGCCTACAGAAAGCTCGGAAATCTTTACAAACCCTTGAGGAGTTAATACTAACTCGCTGTTTTTTAAGGCTTTTCCGCAACGATTGCCTGCCAAAAAAAGACGCTGTTTATTTTCCTTCCCCGCTGTCAGAAAGTCCAGTTGCTTCGGGTAAGGCTGGTAATGTAACGATTGATTCGTCACTTTCTGGGCTGACATCTCTTGCAGCCGACCCATCAATGACTGAAGCTGCTCGTCCGACAATTTGCTCAACGAGTCCTTTATCAGCGACGATGAGATTTGCGAGTTGGTCAAGAAGTTCGTTCCGATTTTCAATAATAGGCTGTTTGTACTCAGAGCCGCCTAAGGCAATGTTAGCATCTTGAAGGATTTTAACGCCTAAGCCTGCCTGAGCAGCGAAAGCCTTGGGGTTGTGGCTTAAATCAGCCGAGAGAAACTCTTTAACTTTATTTGTAGCGAGGGGTAAGCAGTCTGCATACTCCATAGCCGCCTTACGGGAATAAACCTTGACAAGCTCAGCCTGAACATCATCTCGGTCTTTGTAGCGGTTGGCTACCCGAGCTGCCCAGTTGCTGTCATAGTCGCCCTTGTCTGGCTGTGCCCCACTTTCAAGCAGAGCCTTAGTCGCATTGCCTGATTCAGCGTAAACCAGAGCAAACTTCTTAGGGTCAAAACCTTTAACGGGCATATTTTTCTTTGAGGCTTACCAGCACCTGACCACGGTAAGGGCTACCTAGGGGGAACTCAGTAATCAGAATTGCCTCAACCGTTGGGTTGTACTTGGCTTTGTCAGCAGGAAGCAGAGCAAAGCCCTTAACCTCAATGCCCTTGTGGAGCATCTTGACCATATCGGCAACAATCTTATCAGGCATCACATCTGCAAAGACATCCTGTGGGGCAACGGGCTTGGCTTCCACATCTGCAACAACAGGGGCTTCAACACCAGCCTCAACTTGCTTAGCTGCAAGTTTCTCTTGCCGTGCTTTACCCTTACGGGCTTCAAACTTACTCACATAATAACCCTTTGCTTGGATTAACAACACAATATCGAAGCCATAGTCCCTCAAGAAAGTCTTACGGCGCATATAGCGCTTCTGGCGGTGATAAATCTTTTTAGGCCTACCGACAGTCTTGAGCTTACGTTTCATCACAAACGTCTTGCCAGTACCAATCTTGGGACTCGGAGCTACCATGCAGGGATTATAGCACAACACCCAGCAGCTTGTCAAGGGGTAAAAGCAAATATTTTTCAGAGCAGCGACTCAACAGGCTTACGCCTACCTCAGTAACCTTACAGGAACCTTACAGATATGTAAGTTCAGAAGGCTAGAATAGCCTTATTCAATATATTCAATAGATTATAGGGGCTTGACAAAGCCCTAGTTTTATGATACACTAACGCTGCCCGATGAGGGCAGATATTATAAATATATATATTATATAATATATATTATATATAAAATCTCTATAAGAGATTTTATAGTTATATAATCTATCTATAAGATAGATTATATCTATAATAACTATTTCATAGTTATTATACTAACTAGCCCTTCGGGCTAGTATTATATATACTAATAGGCCCTTCGGGCCTATATTATACTTAATAAAAACTTATATATACTTCGTATATATGTAATATCAATAACTTAGCAGCTACGCTGCTTATATCTGTAAGATAAACCGCCTCAAGGCGGTATTTTAATATCTGAATAAGGTCTGAACTGTCTGCTCGACAGAGCATCCATTCATCCCTATCTGTACCCTCCCCAGACCTGTGGTGCTGTTGCTCCTCGGTCTACCCCTCCCCAGAGGGGTCTTATCTCTACAATTTCTTTTTCAACTTCACTGAAAACATCTCTACACTTCTGCTCATGTAGTTTTACTGAGCTTATAATCGTTTTTATTGCTCCCAATGAACTCCCATTCATCTGCTCCCCTAAAAATGAATATAATGCGCTGCCAGAGCAGTCTGAGAGGGTATCCTACCCTACTCCCTTACCCCTATTCTACATCCTCAGATGCCTAACCCCACCTCTTACCCTAGTTCAGCTCCTTGACCCTGTCAAGAACTCTTTTATTCCACTTATGCAACGCAGTTGCCTTTCTCTCTTGCAGATATGCAAGTTCTATCTTTACCCAAGAAATAACTTCTAGACCCGCCTAACTTATTGATTGTATGTGTGTGTACGTTACACACCCACCCCACCATACCCTAGACCCGCCGCGATTCCACCAAGGTAGGGGGGGGGCTTAAAGCCTATCTACACCACCGCTAGCGTATACGCTGTTTCACACTTATGTTACACAAGTGTAAGCTAATGCAACCTATGGTTGTATAATAGTTGCATACATGCAAACATTGTAACCCGCAGAATAGCTAGCTTTTGCATACATGCAAGAATAATAGCACAACTTATGGTTGTGGGTTGCTTAAATGCAACACAACATCCCTTGCCCCATCATTATCGGATAGAATATCGTTACAAAAACAAAAAAGCCCCTTGCAGGGCTTAGGGCAATTTATTGCTTAGGCTTAGCCTACTTGAGCAATACTCAGCAAGTACCCTGTACCATACCAACCAACCGCCAAGGCGGCAAGGCTTGCTAAGGCAAGCACAACGTAAATACGCTTGCACTCTTTATCGAATCCGTCCATTGCTTAACCCCTTCTCTTTTGTTTATAACCTAACCTTGCCTTGAATATAGCTAAAGCAAAGAGGCTTGAAAAGCCCCTAAGCATAGCTTGTAAGGTTGGCGTAAGGTTTAGCTATCGTACACCGTTAGGCAGCCGCTTGCGCACAACCGCACCAGCAATACCCTTAGCGTATCCCTTAGCTAAGGCTAAGGCTTCGGCATTGCCTACTTTTGTATCGCGGTAATAATCAAAAGACATAGCGCTGTGGCCTTCGTCAGGAGAAAAACAAGACAATTCCCCGCTAGGTTCCCATAAGGCAAGCATCGGCGCCCATTGCTTGCTGCCATCGCGTGCCGTGTAAGGCTCAAGCCTTGGCACAATATATAAACTAGGTTTCATGTCTTTATCCTCTCTTTATTGTTTGCTATAAGCCATTGCCGCTGCACAGCATACTAGCATTAAACATGTACTAATCATTGCTTAAAGCCTTTTCTATTGCTTGTTGTTTGCTCCACGCACGCACGTATGCTACGCCGCGCCCTTTGCCATCACCCCTGCACCATACAGCATAGACAGGGCCCGTTTCTGAATTGTCGCCGCCGTGCTGGTAGCGCGGGCTAAGGCCCCAATAAGCGCCACCGCTATCATACTCACCCTGAGGGTGACTTGCGCACATATCAGCGGGCGTTAAGCCCTCAAAATTGGCTGGGTTGGTACTACTGCGGCCCATTGGCGCACCATACATGCCCCCAACGCGCGGGAACGGGTTAAATCTTGTTTGCATTGCCTTACTCTCCTTTTGCTTTATTAATAGCGGCTTGAGCAATAGCGTCAAGCCTTGGCAATTCCCCGCCGTAGCCGTTAAGCATAGCCTCAAGCGCCTCTAACAATTCAGGCGCGGCAGCAATAAGCCTAGCGTTGGCTAAATGCTGTTCCTTTGGCTTTTTGGTGCCGTCGGCATAAATTGCCGTGATAAACCCGCAGTCGGCGATGGTGCCGTGGAACGTAGGCGTTTTTGCCTCAACCTGCCAAGTATCACACGCACCATTATTGCCTTTTACAACCTGCCAAGGCCCTTTTGTATAGCCCATATTCTAACCCTTTCTTTTTATTTATAAATAAATTGACCTTTAGCGCTTGTACCTGCCCTTGTTTGCGTGCACAAGTGTGGGCAGTCTGACTCAGGTATAACAGTACGCGCAACGCCTAAATCATCAAAAACCTGCCAAGCATTGCCGTTGATATGAATTGCTTGGTATTCCTTATCATGGGTAAATGTTGCTAATTCCCCGCGCAATTCTTCTGGCAGTTTTGCAATAAGTGTTGTATACATAGCCTAAGCCTCCATTGCTTTTATTTTCTCAATATGCCGCAGGGCATCCTCTTTGCTGAAAAAGCAATCACTTAAATCGTCAATACGTTCAGCGCTAAAGGCAGCACCTTTAGGCTTTAGCACGGTTACGCCATACATATCATCACTACCAAACATGCCGCTGCCCGTACTCAATTCGTAAACATAAGGCCCCGCCCATGCTTGCTTTAGCACCTTAGGTGTTAAGAAGTTACGCCCCTTGAAATACTGCCAAGCAGCTGGCTTTGTTTGCTTTTCCATTGCTTTACCCTTTATCTTGTTATCTATTAAACTAAGCTTGCATCAATGGTGCTAAATGCCAGCACAACACACTCTTGCCCTAAGTTATCGCGTAAATATGCCGCCACACTTTCAGCCTTAGCCTTAGCATCTTCATGGGATAGGCTCAAGCCTATTGCCTCAATGGTCAACACTTGCTCAACCACAAGCTTGCCCTGCCCGTCAACCCAAGCACCTTGCCCTTGGTACGTGGTGCAGCCCCCAAAATCCTTAGATAACTGCACCATAGCGTGCTGAATCATGCCCTCAGCATCTTTTTGGCTTATCTTGTCGCCGTGCTTGGTGTAACCTAAGCCTGTTGTAATGCTTGCCTTTATCATTGCCTTATCCCTTCTTTATCTGGCTTGCTTAATTGCTTACCATGCCCTAAGCCTTACCCCTTGCCTTGCCATTGTCAAGCGCTTTTATTAAAAAAGTTATCCACAGGCTTATGAATACAAGTAAATAAACATTTACCTACTAAAACACCAAAATATACTAAGGTACGCGCACGCGAGCGTACACACGTACACGCGTAACGTATTGATTTTGTGCCTATTTAACTAAAATGTGGGTAATTAACGAAACCTGTTACAAAAATCAATAGGGGTATGCCAGAGGCATAGGGGTATTTTGTGGGCGTTTAACGCCAATTTTATTTTATGCCTAATTAACGGCCCCTCCGTAGAGGGGCTATATTATCGCGTTATGAGCCTAGGGGCACGAGCAAAGTTGTCGAGTTCCCAAACCCTGCCGTTCTCATCGCGGACATGCAGTACCGCGTGCATCTCGCCACTCTTTAGCGTTTTCTTGTTGACAATAGTGCCACCACCATAAGCCTCACGATAAGCCAAAGCAAAACCGACACAGTTGCGGTGGTTGGCAGGCGTACCAGCGGGTATGTTCTGGCGTATCACCAGCACCGATGTTGCATCACCGTGCCTAAGCGTTTTGGTATCGCTTGTGTAGTATTTGTAGACAAGGCGAGCGTTGACGCTGTTAAACGCACCCCTGACCGCTTGGGGCGGCTGGGTGAATAAGTTGCGGAGCCATTTAATCATTGGTTATCTTCCTGTTGCACAGCCTGTAAGGAACACCGCCAATGCGGCAATAATAACCAAAATACCACGCTTGTCTTTATAGTCTATGCAAAGTATCCAGCCGCCGACAGCACAAATACCCAACAAAATACCTTGTAAGCCTTCCATTGTTTATTCTTTCGTTATTAGGGCGAGGGCTAGGCTTTCCTAATGTTTTTTAATCTTGCCAGTTTCATAATGCTCGCGCATGTCCATAGCGTTATGCTTAACTATGCCATCTTCTATGGTTGGTTTGCACCAGCATTGAATTCCATGAGTTTCGTGTTCCCTGTAATCATTAAGCGGGTAAACGTGTAATAATTCTTCCATTATTTATCATCCTTTGTTATGCCCCATTCAGCGTGTATATCACTTAATGGCTTACGCATGGTATCTTCTGGCTTCATGCTACACAAAGCAAGTGCTAGGGCTTCCGTAAGTTTAAGGGCACGGGCAGCGTTTAGCCCCGCATCATCAATCTGGTTTTTCATCCCCTGATTTATGCTTGCTTTCATATTAAACATTGGTTCACGCACGGTTGTGCCGTTATTTTCGTCTTTCCACATATCAAACCAGCCGTGAGCGCGTTCGTATTTAGTGCCTTTTAATACTTCATGGCTTTTCGTTCTCATAGCAATTTTATCAATAGTGTTCATTATCTTGCTTCCTTTGCTTTTTGGATTGCTGCTTCCCAGTCACCCTTTGCTTTTACAAAGCGCTTATAGGCGTTCTTAAACTCAATCAACTTCCCATCAAACCCCATGACTTCCATGTATTGTTGACTGTCAGCAAGCATAATCTTGCTCCAATCCACCAACTCCCACAGCGCTTTGTTCTGCGCCTCTAGCTCTTGCTCGCGGGGTGTGGGGGCGCGGGTGTTCCAGCGCTGCGCCGCTATTTCTTGCGTAGAAAGTTCATCGTAAATCTTTGCTTGGCAATTTTGGCATGACACCATCCATGTTGGTTTTCCTGCCCCGCATTTGGAAAAGTTAGGGCTTACAGCAACAGCACCTACAGGGCCGCACCACGGGCAAGGCAACAGCTTTACAGCGTCATGCATGAACGGGGCTTTCTGTTAAGTGAAGTGGTTTATCGCTTACTGCAACCCGCGCAGGATTGATTTTAAGCAACCTAGCGCCACTATTCCGTGCATTTTTGCGGTTCCATGCAAAAACCTCAACCTTGTTTGTAGGGTCTTGTTTTTCCCAAACCATAAAACGGTTCCCGTAAGTTGGGTGCTCCCAATCAGCTAAACGCCAATCATCCATCTCCCTAACCCTTCCTGTTATCGTTATAGGTGTCCAAAGCCGCGTTGGCTTTACTGATAATCTCATGGTAATTTTCCATTAGGCGCTTTTTCTCTACCCAATCAGGAATAACTGCACGACCCATTTCGTCATCGTAATAAGCTGCAATGTTCTCCAAAACCTCTACCAACCCCTTAGCAGCCTCGCGTTCCCGCTGCACGGCTTGAGCTTCGCGTTCGGCTAGGGCTGCTTCAATCGCCTCTGCTATCTTTTCAGAACGCTCGACTTCATTAAGATTATCATCGTTAGCGATATTAAAAATATCATCAGATAACTGGTAAGCTGCATCACTCATCACTTCACGCTTTCATTGATTACCTGTTGTGGGTCTAGGGCGCGGATTTTAGCCTCAGCCTCGTTAGGGTCATTGATTTCATCCCAAATCAGCTTGGCTGCCGCTTCCTGCATCGCCTTAGCCCCTTCTAGGCGGGCTTCCTCAAGCATATAAGCCATCTGGCGCTCTGGCCCTGCTGTAAACGCTTGGTTTGCGGGTTTAGATGGCTTGCCACCATTCCACCATTCTGCAACACGCTGCGGGTCTGCTAGGTCTAGGCGGGCTTTGGCTAGGGCGGTGTCTATGAGGGCTTCGGCGTGTTCAGTTTTGTAGCCATATTCAGGATTAAATGACCACAATTCGGCACTTGTGCATTCATTATAAATAGTTTTAGCCAACTCTATCGCTTCTTTACTCGGCATTGGTTTTACCCTCTCTTATTGTTAAACGGATACCGCGCTTCAATCTCCATAGCGCACATGTTTTTAAGCTCTGCACCAAGCGGCTGTGCGCGGTACAAGCTAAATAGCTCTGCGTTTGATAGCGTGGCGAGTGTCATAACACCATCACGTAATTTATCGGCTGTAATCATTTGTTTCCCTTTCTATTTATTCTTTGTTACCGCAAACTAAACCAGTTGTCAATAGTCCTAATGCAAGCCCAATGTAAAAATAAACGAGTTCCATTAGTGTGCTGCCTGAATTAGCTTACCAACAGCTTGCATAATTTTCCGTATCTCATGATACGACAACGGCATATCCCACTTATCGTTTTCTCTATCCCAGCCCTCAAGCTCCAGCTTACCATCTTCATCTTCGTACAGGCGAGCATGAACAGCGCTAGTAGTGCCTAGCTGCCCTACAGTTAAAGTAATTAATGTTTTCATGTGTTTACCTTTCTTTCAAATATGTGGTCGCCGACGCGGTGGCATCCCTACAAGCGCCTACCAAATGTTAAGCTGCTTGCGCAGCGACCATAAGTACCTTAGCCTAAATAAAATGCTGTGTCAAGCATTGACAATAACTTTTTTTCAGATATATTGCTCTTGTTCAACAACGAAAGAAAACCAATGCACATACAAGACATCTTGAAAAGCAGGTACAACGGGGAGTGCCCAGCAAAGCGGATTAGTTATGCCGCTATCGCTGATACCCTCAGAGGCATATTCAACCCAAAGCTCGACATCAACGCAGATGCTCCAGTTAAGCTCAAAGAGCAGGAATACCTCTGGCTTATGAGCGATGAGTACAGCAAAAGCGTAGACCGAGCTGGCGGATGCAGCTTCGAGTACTGCTGCCTGAGCCTAGACTTCAGCCCTGAGATATTCAGAGAAACAGTTAAGTTATTGTTATCTAACAAAAGAAAGTATAATCAATATATTAGATTATTATTAGATAATTTATATAGTTATAATAATATATATTATAATATATATAATAAGCTATAAATATATCTTATAGATATATTTATATTATAATATATTATATAATAATATATTATTAGTAATCTGCCCTCGTCGGGCAGCGTTAGGGTAACATAGGATTAACCACATGTCAAGACCTATAACTAAAAAAATTAAAGAGGAGTTTGTTGAGGATGCTTACGGTAGTTTACAGCAAGGATGCTCAGTCCGAGGCAAAGGAGCTTGTCGCTGCTTTCGAGAAGAAATACAAGGCGAACAAAACACATCGCCCTGTGGCGTTAGTATCCGAAGAACAGCTAAGGGACTGGAATACAACTGCTTCAAGGCTTCATGCGAGCTTGGCGGAGGTATTGTCGGCTGCGGAAGTTCATGGGTTCAGTCCTTCGGACGTGATGTACATGATGCTGCTGAAAAGCCCAGAGCTTTCCAAGGAGTTCCTCAAGAGTTTGCATTTCCTGCGAACAGCAAGCCTTGCGAATCCGAATCTGCTCGCCGTTGGCTATCGCAGTTTTCCGTCGGAGCTGTCGAAATTGCTCGCTACGGTATCGCGGAACGCCCAACTGATACCAGAGGACTATACTTTCCAGTCAGGGGACTTGATGGGAACTATCGTGGCTATATGCGGCGCGACCTTGGAGGAACGACTGGAGGAAGCGGAGGCGATGTGTCAGCCCCTAAATGGGTAGCACATATCCCTGCTGGAGAAGTGTATCTCTCGCTGCCACGTAAGCGGAATAAAATCGTTTTCTTGGTCGAGGATATACTCTCGGTCATCCGACTCGGTAAAAACGATTATAACGCCGTAGGATTGCTTGGTACGAGCCTTCGTAGAGAGCAGTTACCTACGCTTATGGCAGCGCTGGTTGCTATGCAGCCTACCAAGGTTGTTGTGGCACTCGACCCAGACGCAACAGACAAAGCAAAAAAGATTGAAAAGGACTTGACAACATACTGGCAAGGGGTTAAAGCTATAACTACTCAGTCTGACCCTAAGTGGTGGACTGATGAACAAATAGAAAGGATTGGAGCATGAGTAACTTCAGTAATGAGTTCTTTAAGCCCAAAGAGGTTGTTAAGCAGACTGAGCCGCCTATGCGGGGCAATTATGAGCCTGACCCTCAGTACAAGAAACTTTATGTTGTGATTGCTGGGGAAGCGTATGAGTCAAACTTTAAGTTACTCACTGCTGTAGCAGACGAGGCTACTGCTAAAGTGCTTGAGAAAAGAGCGGACGCTGCTATAGAAAGATACAAGCAGGGGTGTACAACGCTGAAAAGTATAGCAATGCATAGTAAAGAAACAACAGACAAACTGCTTGAGTTGTTAAAAGCAGAGCTTAGTGCTTTTGGGTTAGGCAAAGCCCTAGAGCTTACGACGCCCGACTATCTGTATTTTGAAGTCCAAGAAGTAACAGCGAAAGTAAACTAAGATGAGCGCACCAACATATGAACAAATTATTGACGCTAACTACCCTAACAAGCTGGTAGACCTGATTGATGCAGAATACTTTGGAGCACAAGCTCATAAGGTTAAGCTACTTAACGAGCGTTTAGACCCTAATGCTTGGTTCTACCTAAAAGACTTGCTTGAGGTTATGCTTGACCGACATGCAACAGCCTTGCATGAGGCTACCGTAGAGATGTACGAACTAGGCTACAACGATGGATTGGAGAAGTCTGAGTAATGCTATACGCACAAACCATTTTGGCTTTGATGGACAAAGAGAAGTTTAACAAATACTCTAAGTATTTGAATAAGCAGTTCTTTGGCTCAGATAAGTCGCCTTGGTGGGACATGTACCTCCGCATCAAGGACTATCATGACAAGCACGAAGGCAACATTTCGATTGATGCCTTAAAGCAAGCTCACCTGCTGTCTCTATCTGGTGGCTTGGAAAGTAAGCGTATTGCTGTAGAACAGCTTTACACTGTGCTCGAAGGCACAACCATGTCGGATGAAGCAGACTACTTGCTGCCTAAGATTCGCCGCCACGGCGTGCTGTCCGAGGCGGGAGAGGAACTAGCTAAAGAGCTTCAAGACAACAAGGAAGCAGACCTTATCAGCATTGCTGAAAAACTAAGCACTGTTGCTTCAGAGGAGTTTGAGGATGAAGAAATCGCCTACACGATTGATATTCTTGAGTCTGAAGCAGACTATGCAGCATCTCGGCAATGGAAGTGGTTCCACCCGCAGCTCGACGAATACGTGCAAGGCGCTGGGCCAGAGCGTAACTGCCTCATTGTAGCCCTCACCAACGTCGGTAAGACCAGCTTCGTGTGCCGTAGTAACGTAGACTTCATGCGCCAAGGCGCTAAGGTGCTGCACTTCGCTATTGCTGAGGACAGCAAGGTTAGCTTACAGCGTCGCTACTACCAAGCAGCCTATGGTGTGAACGACTACGAGCTTGACCAAGAGAAGCGCCGCTACCGCGACCAGTTCATGCAAGAGTTTGATGGCAAGCTCACGCTTGTGCCTATCGACAGCCTGAGTATCGGACAGGCCGAGGAAGTGATTAAGCGTGTTCGCCCAGACATTGTCGTCTTTGATGATTTCAAAGATTTGGAGCTGGATAAGAAGCGCAACGAGCCTAAAGAGCACAAGCAGTACGGCATTATTGCTGTTAAAATCAAGAGCTTGGCTATTAAGTATGGCTTCTTTGCGCTGTGCTGTGCTCAAGCTGCTGACTCTGCGACAGGTAAGCGCTGGCTTGACCGAGGAGATATTGCTGATTCTAAGGTTGACATCCCCGCAAAGTTCCAGTATGTTCTAGGCCTAGCTAAAGGCGATGGTGATGGTTCTTCAGTACGATACCTGTCCACTATCAAGAACAAGCTAGGGCCTGAAGATATGAAGGTCAGTATGAACGTAGATGAAGCAAGGTGTGATTGGCAATGGCACTAAAGCAGGACGATAGTATCGTTACAACAGATACAGGAGAAGGTAGAATGTACTTAGAGCTTACGCCAACCTTACGGTTGCGTTCTGATAACGGCCATCAGGTCGTGTTGGAGCGCTACCGTGACTCTGTCCCTAGAACTAAAGCAGAGCCTATCTTTGTTGATTGGTTCTTTGAGGGCTACTTTCCGTGTGAGAACTTCTTGACAGGCGCCGCTAAAGCTGCTACAGATACACACAAGAAGTGGGGTAGAAAGTTTAATCGCCCTCAGGCTATTGAAGTAGCTATTCAAGACTACTGGAATATCTGGCAACACTTCAATACTTACACAGACAAGAACAAGATTGCAGCATTTGTAAAGGAAGCCAAGGAATATGAGCGAAACAAAGCCTCCGAAGCGGCGCAGCAAAAAATTGATGCTCGTAAAGCAAAAAAAGCTGCTGACGCCTGATAACATACAAGCCGCGTGGAGGTCTGTGCTTGAGAACTTTGAGGCAGCGGGTGGCGTACAATGCTTTGCTGTCGTAGCTATTACTAACGACGGAGCAACTTTTACCCAGCTTACCGAAGGAAACGAGTATCGGTCTTTGTTAGGTGCGCTAGAGCACCTTAAACTTAAATACTTCTTGGAGAACGCACTGTGCGAGTAACAATCCTCGACCTTGAAACGACGTTCAGCCTTGTGCCTAAAGCCAAGGACGGCAAACTCGTTACAGACTTTGGCTCGCCCTTCAATCAAGGAAACCGTGTTGTATTGGCTGGGGTTTACAGCTACGAAACAGGTCAGTATACAAGCTACGACACAGCAAAGCCAGCCAGCCTAGCCAAGCTCAAGGAACTTGTAAGCAATACTGATGTGTTGGTAGGACACAATATCAAGTATGATGCACTGTGGTTAAAAGCTATAGGTTGTGATACGGCCCATCTCAAGTACCGCGATACAATGCTCCGAGAGTACCTGATGTGGCAGGGCAACCACCCATCACTAGCACTTACAGCTGTTGCTCCCCGCTATGGTGGTAAGCCTAAGATGGATATTATCAGTGACCTGTTTGACCGCAACGTCAACACTGACCAGATTCCTCGCTTCATTCTTGCTGAGTATCTGTACGACGATGTAATGAACACGAAGATTGTCTATGAAGCTCAGATGAAGGACAAGCGCCTCACTGACCAGAAGGCTTACGACCTGTTCTACCACGACGTACTGGAAACAGTTATCGAGATGGAATGGAATGGTGCTAAGTTCAACGACGAAGCCAAAACAAGCGTTTCTGAAGCCATAGATGAGCAACTATTCATCTCGATGCAGAAAGTGGTCGATTTGGCCTCCAAATTCGTTGATAAGGCCACTTTTAACCCAGATAGCCCTCAGCAGATGGCACGCATTATGTATGGGCTTGAGTTTAAGTTTGGTAAGCCTGACGAGAAGAAGGCTGAGTGGGTTGACAAGGAAAAGCACCAACTCGTAAAGGCAAAGTGGAAAGGTTTTGTAAGCAAGTTCAAGCCGCATGAGACTGGTGCCCAAGGCAAACTTGAATGGATGATTAATGAGTGTTTTGACAAGATTGAGAACAGCTTACACATCAAGCCTGATGTTGCTTGGCTCACAGACAGGGATTGGCTTGGTGACACAGGGTTCTCGTCGTGCTCAAAAGCTATCGACTCTA
>JACCDR010166065.1_pt1 | contig 42397 bp, 43 predicted proteins | sample 7446431 | NCBI WGS metagenome assembly JACCDR01 (sample SAMN15323443, study PRJNA562643) | freshwater metagenome | isolation source: river surface water | place: USA:Blue River Watershed | collected 2017-08-17
CCTAGCTTGGAAGATTGCTCAAGATGTGGCATCTGTCGCCCTGTAAGACTGACAGCCGAATATGAAAAAAGCCGTTCGCTGACGAACGGCTTTTTAAGGTGCTGGTTAGGCTTGGCGGAGAAGGAGGCGCTCAGAACCATCCCCGCCAACATCCGTCAAAGTACGTCAAACCCAATGGGCTTAACGACTTGCACATATTCGCTTGTCCGTCGTTGTCCGTTAACGTTCGGAAAAAATCGTCACCTTTTGATAGTAAATTTGTTAGTAGAAAAACGCTACTGGCAGAAAGCCCACATGGCCCTCAACAAACTCACTGACCTAAAGCTTGAATCCATTGTATCCAAGGCCCGTAAAACCGCTCAAACACCAGGTGCCAAAGGCGCCCTTGTAGGCGATGGCAGTGGCCTTTACCTCTCCATCACAAAGGCAGGCAGTGCATCTTGGCTATTCAGATACATGGTGGCAGGCAAAGCTCATACCGTTGGACTTGGTGGCTACCCTAAAGTCAGCCTCAAGATAGCCCGAGTTAAAGCGCAAGAAGTGCGCGATTCATTGGCCAACGGCATAGACCCAGCTCTGGCCAAAAAAGAAGCAGCCCGTCAGCAAAAGATTGCCAAGTCCAAAGCCAAGACTTTTGACACTTGCGTCACCGAATACATAGAGCTACAGCGCCCCAGTTGGAACAACGCCAAGCACGCCCAACAGTGGACAAACACGCTCAACACTTACGCGTCCCCCGTGGTTGGCAAGATGCCTATTGGGCACATCGACACCGATGACGTGCTCAAAATCCTCAAGCCTATATGGACAACCAAACCAGAAACTGCCAGCAGACTGCGTGGACGCATTGAGAGTGTGCTCGGCTGGGCTACGGTGCATGGTTGGCGAACGGGACTAAACCCTGCTAGGTTCAAAGATCACTTAGAGCACCTGCTACCCAAACGACAAGCCTCAGTTCAGAAGCACCATGCGGCTATGCCCTACTCTGAAATCCCTGCGTTCATCAAACGGCTAGAAGCCCAAGATGGCATGGCACGCTACGCCTTGGAATTTCTCATACTTTGCGCGTCTCGGACTGGTGAAGTCACGGGTGCGGTGTGGTCAGAGTTCGATTTTGAAAAACGCCTATGGACGATTCCAGCCACGCGCATGAAAGCCAAGGTCGAGCACCGCATTCCATTGAGCGACAGAGCTTTGGAAATTTTGAGAACCATCAAGCCGTTCTCCACTGGTGAACATGTCTTCAACTGTGACAAACGGGATAAACCGATGTCCAGCATGACCATGAACATGTTGCTCAGGCGCATGGAAGTGAGCGGCATCACGGTGCATGGATTTAGAAGTAGCTTCCGTGATTGGGTGGGAGAAAAAACGGACTACCCATTTCATGTGGCAGAGCAAGCACTTGCGCACTCGTTGCCCAACGCTGTGCAGGTTGCCTATTTGCGCTCAGACTTCGTGGAAAAACGAACCGAGATGATGCGGGATTGGGCTACTTTTGTGGCCACAGTGCCGGCAGAAACAAGCGAGTAAGAACCCGCCCTTCCCCTCTGCCGCATCAAGACACGAAGCAGAAGATTAGACCACTCACTTTATCCACCGATAAGGTGTGCATTGCTGTGGATAAGCTGTTGACTAGATTACTAACGCGACGTATTCATTGGTGGAACACCCCCTGCTCAAGAAACAAGCAGGTATTACGAGTTACAAATTCAGAACAATCCTACACATACGACGAATTTATCGTTTATGTAGATTTTAATGATTAACTTTGATTTAAATATGAAGAAAATAGATGGTAAAGTGATTACCCAAAAGACAACTCCTATTGTTTAAGTTGGAACACTCAAGCCCCCAAACCACGGAGCCTCATCTTGCATGATGTAAAGGTTTCTGTTGATAGCAATGCACCATTGCTATTGCTGTGCTTGATCGCTCAGTTGCACGGTATTGCTGTGGATGTGGAATCACTCGCGCATCAACTAGCTCTGACATCTGAGACACCTCAAAACTTTGACCTGCTGGAACTGGCAGCCAGCAAACTGGAACTCAAGGCCCGTCAAGAAAGCGTTTCGCTTAGTCGTCTTCATCTAACCCCATTGCCAGCGCTGACATGTTTGCAAAACGGTCAGTGGGTCATCGTGGCAGCTGCGAACAGCACCCATGTGGTGTTGCAATATGGACAAGCAGAGGGTGGCGTCTCAGCCGAGGCTACGCAAAAAAATCAACCAGTCAAACTCACTCTGGATGAATTTGGCAAAGCATGGCTTGGAATAGGCGACGACGGAGCACTTTCAAATACCAAAGGGCAAATGCTGCTCATTGCCAGTCGAGCGTCCTTGATTGGTGAAATGGCCAAATTTGACTTCAGTTGGTTTATCCCCAGTCTTGTTCGATACAGGCGTTTGTTGGCCGAGGTACTGGGCACATCAATTGTGTTGCAGCTATTTGCACTGGTCACCCCTCTGTTTTTTCAAGTAGTCATGGACAAGGTTCTGGTGCACCAAGGGATATCCACGCTCAATGTGTTGGTCATCGGCTTGATTGCCATCTCTATATTTGAAAGCGCCTTATCCTTTTTAAGGATCTATGTTTTTTCTCACACCACAAGCAGGATTGATGTCGAGCTAGGTTCTCGTCTATTTAGGCACCTTCTTCGTTTACCGCTGAACTGGTTTCAAGCTAGGCGTGTGGGAGATTCTGTTGCCCGTGTACGCGAACTGGAAAACATCCGCAGCTTTTTGACGGGACAAGCATTGACCGTTGTGCTGGATGTAATGTTCTCCATCATATTTATTGCGGTCATGCTTGCGTACAGTGGAATGCTGACCTTGATCGTGCTTTTGAGCATTCCTTGCTATGTCGCCGTCACGGTAATGATTGTTCCCGTGCTCCGACATCGCCTCAATGAGAAGTTTGCTCGCGGCGCAGAAAACCAAGCCTTGCTGGTAGAGACCATCACAGGCGTTCAAACCGTCAAGGCTGGCGCGCTAGAGCCCATGATGGCCAAGCGCTGGGACGATCAACTGGCTGCCTACGTCTCTGCGGCTTTTCGCAGCCAGATCACGGCCAGCGTGGGGCATGAGTCGATTGGACTGATTGGCAAACTGGTCACTGCTTTAACGCTTTGGTTTGGGGCACAGTTGGTGATGGCAGGTGAGCTGACATTGGGCATGTTCATCGCCTTCAACATGTTTGCGGGGCGCGTTGCACAACCCATCATGCGCATGGCACAACTGTGGGCCGACTTCCAGCAAGTGGGTATCTCTATGCAACGCTTGGGCGACATTCTGAATGCACAAACAGAAGTGCCTCCGAATGTTGCTGCACAGCTGCCTAACCTCAAGGGGCATATCACCTTTGATCAGGTGAGTTTTCGCTACAACGCAGATGCCAGCCCAGTGCTTCGTGAAATTCGTTTGGATATCGCACCCGGTCAGGTCATCGGCATTGTGGGGCGATCAGGCTCCGGCAAATCCACACTCACGAAACTGGTTCAACGTCTTTATGTGCCTGAACAGGGTCGCATTCTGATTGATAACGTGGACATTGCTCAAGTTGATGCAGCCCAAATACGACGCCAGATTGGGGTTGTATTGCAGGACAACTGGATGTTCAACCGCACAGTGAGAGAAAACATCGCTGTAACTGACCCCGCCGCGTCTATGGATCAGGTCATGCAGGCCGCACGTTTAGCGGGCGCTCACGACTTTATCAGCGAACTCCCTCAGGGCTATGACACGATGGTGGGCGAGCAAGGCAGCAGCTTGTCGGGAGGTCAAAGACAGCGCCTAGCCATTGCCAGAGCCTTGTTTACCCATCCCCGCATCCTCATCTTTGACGAAGCCACTAGCGCGCTTGATTACGAAAGCGAGCAGATTTTGCAACGCAATATGGCGGCCATCTGCAAAGGTAGGACCGTACTCATCATTGCTCACAGGCTCAGCTCTGTGCGCCATGCCGATGGCATCGTCGTTTTGGACAAAGGGCGAATTGTGGAGGGCGGAACACACGAAGCCCTACTGAACAAAAAATCTCTGTATGCCCATTTGTGGGCCATGCAGTCTGGCTCCTCCTCTCGTACTCTGGACACACAAGGAGCTAGCGCATGAAGTGGCGACTGACCTTGCCTGTCCTTTTCAAAGAGCGAATTCAACTTTTTCAGGCGCTGCTCAAACGTTACCAGCAAGTCTTTCGGCTCGCATGGGCCGCACGCGATGAATTAGCGGGGCCTAAACGACTGGCAACAGAGAGAGCCTTCTTGCCTGCTGCCCTGAGCTTGCAAGAATCGCCGCCTCATCCTGCACCGAGACGCGCAATAGCCGTGATTTGTGCAGCCTTCTTGATTGCGATTTTATGGGCCTCATTTGGCAAGCTGGATGTAGTGGCTGTTGCCCCAGGGCGCATCATCGTCAGTGAGCGCAGCAAAGTGATTCAACCGTTAGAAGCTGCAACCGTGCGAGCTATCCACATCAAAGATGGGCAGCAAGTGCAAGAAGGTCAGTTACTCATTGAGCTTGACAGCACCCAAGTCGGTGCAGAGCACGCACAGAACAAACAGCAGTGGTTGGCGGCTCAGTCAGAAAAGCTACGTGCTCACGCTCTTCAAGTGGGCATGACCTCGGGTAAATTGCCCGTACAGACTACAACACAAGCTACGCCGTGGTGTGGACAAGGCGCACTTGAACGCTGCGAGCCGTGGTTGATGTTGCAACATCAACTCGACACTGAATGGCAAGACATACGCAGCAAGCGTGAGCGACTGGCCGCGACAGTGCAAACCAGAATGGGGCAAATTCAGGTTGCCCAAGCAAGCATCCATCGGTTACAAGATTTGTTGGGCAACCTGCGCCAAAGAGAAAGTGATTTTGCGGTACTAGCCACACAGGGCTTCATCAGCCAACACGGCCTGCAAGACAAAACCCGCGATCGACTGGACATTGACAACGAACTGGTGCGGGTTCGCGCTGAGCACAGAACTGCAATGGCCGCACATCAAGAGGCCATCAAAGAGCAAAACGCCTACTTGGCCGAGACTCATAAAAACCTGTCTCAACGCTCTTTTACTGCGCAGCAAGACATCGAGCGTTTGACGCAGGAGCAAGTCAAGTCTGAGCAGCGGCTGCATTTGCTAGAGCTGCGGGCGCCTGTCAGTGGCACCGTTCAACAGTTGGCCGTGTTCACAGCAGGCGGGGTGGTGACTCCCGCTCAAGCCCTGATGGTCATTGTGCCCTCGGGACATGACGTGGCGGCTGAGGTCATGGTGGCCAACAAAGACATTGGGTTTGTGCAGCCGGGGCAAACCGTTCGCATCAAGCTCGAAACCTACAGCTTCACACGCTACGGAACCTTGGATGGCGTGGTCACATGGGTCAGCGCAGATGCGTTAACGCGTGATCCGCAGAACAACAGCAACCCCAACAACCCCGCCAGCAACGGACAGGCTCCGCTGGCGTACTTTCCTGCGCACATTCAACTCAAGCAATCGAGCATTCAGATTGATGGCAAAACCATGCCCGTTACCCCGGGCCTGAACGTGACCGCAGAAATCAAGACCGGAAAACGCACAGTTATGGACTACTTGCTCAGCCCTATTCAAAAGACCTTGGATGAAAGTGTGGGAGAACGATGAAGAAATGTGACTTACGCCCGCAAAGTCCAATCTGCGCCGACAAAGGAAATGCATGCTTTGGCTTTTATTTAACAGATTCACCGATGTCTTGTTTTCCTCGGCTGTCCGATCTTTTAAATCAGGCAAGTTACTTTTTGGATTGTTACTTTTGCTCTGTGCAATCGCCTCTTTTTTACTGGCAAATTTTTTTCAGTCGTGGAGCTGAGAAACGTGTTCATCGTAAATCATCGGCAATTGATTTCAATAAATTTCTGGAGAAAGATAAATGTTTGATCACAACTCAAAAATTATTAACTTACAAAAAGTCGCAATTGGGAATTTTTTGTGGATGATGGGACTTATGTTGTGCGCGCAAGGATTCGTGCAAGTTGGCAATTCAAAATATTCCGGTGGTTTGACGGGTATTGATTGGTGGAGAGATCTTCAATCCTTGACATCGTTAACTGCAAGTGAATTTTCATTCTTTAGTGCTGCAATACTCTTCGCGGCATCGTCATTAGCGCATTTGGTATTTTTATTAAAAATTTTATTCGGACCGAAGAATTTAATTAATAAATCAAATAAAGGAGGTTGCAATGAGTAAGTCTATTGCACGTTCACTTACTGTGTCATTAGTTTGTTTTGCAATATGCTTTATTATCCTGATTTTTTTATTCTTCTTTGATGGACGTGTCATCGAATACATCCCTAATGACAAGCATGTATTATTTAGAAGGGCAATCGGAATTGCTGTATTTTTAATTGGATCAACCGGAATTTTCTCCGGTATGCATTATTTATTCATTAAATTTAAATTAATTTAAATTTCAAAAGGAGATTTTCATGAGAGATGAATTTAATGGCGTATCAAACCAAGGAGATCGCAATGAATTTAACTAAGAATAAATCAGGGAAAACTGCTTTTATTGCTACAGCATTTTTCTTTTTTGCTTTTGTTTTAATTTATTTTTTAGATAAAAAATCAAGCAATTGGAGTGCCGAAATTAAGGAAATTTATTTTTTAGTTAGTGCCCCTTTTTTATTCCTAAGTGGTGTTGTCTGGATTTTATTAATCTCCAGATACTTCTTCAAGAAGTTCAAACTCATATAAACATTTCTTGACTTCAAATTTCAGAGAGATTCATAAGGAGATTCAAAATGGCTGGTAATTCTGAGTATTACTCGATTGACGGAATTGTTGATCAATCAAATCTTGGTTCAACCAAACCAAGAGACATGAATTTTGGTGTGTATTTCCAGATTGGCGGAAGTAGCATTTCGGTTACTGCAGGTACAGATGGTGTTACTGTTGGACTTGGTGGTCAGCTGTCTTCTATATATACAGTCAGCGGGGGTATTGGCGTCAATAGAAACGCTGGTGTGTATAGCCCAGCCCCTTCCGTATATCAAGGTGTAGGTACACCAACTGGATGGCCGGGTTTAAGCACATCGGCTGGGTTTAGTCCAGATGGCAAATCGACCCAGTTTCAATTAGGTTTGGGTATCAATGATTTAGTAGAGGCTGGGATTTCTTTTTCATTCACGGACAAAGATACGCCAGCCTCAAGTTTGAGCTCAGGCCAAACAAACTGGCGAGGTAACGGTTTCACCGATCCTCGCATTCTGGACAACTCCGGCGGCTATCGTGGTCTGAACACCTACAGCGGTGTCTATGCAAGCCAAGCCGCAGAAAACGCTGCGTTTGAGCATGACTGGAACACGGCCATCAATGCCTACAGCATGGAGCCCAGTTACACCAGCTTCCCCACAGACCCTGCGGCTTACAACGGCTATTCGGATGCGTTTGGCGATAGCCCCACAAACAACAATGACGCTTCGGGTTGGCACGACTTTCAATGGGAGAACGGTAACGACAACTCCGGTGGATACGATGCTGGAGGCTATGACTACGGCGGATATGACGATTACTACGACTATTCGTATGACTCCTACGACTACGGCGGTGGTGACTGGTATCCACTGGTCATTGACCTAGACGGCGACGGCGTAGAAATCAAACCACTGGATCGCAGCACCACCACCTTTGACATTGACAGCGATGGCTACAAAGAGCGCACCGCATGGGTGGGCGCAGATGACGGCATGTTGGTGATCGACCTCAACGGCGATGGCCAAGTCACCCAAAGCAAAGAAATGGCCTTTGGTGAGTGGACCACCGAACAAGACACCGACCTGCAAGCCCTCGCCAAAGTTTTTGACAGCAACAAAGATGGCACGTTTGACAGCCGTGATGCGCAGTTCAACGAATTCCGCATCTGGAAAGACACCAACAGTAACGGCGTGGCCGACGCGGGTGAAATGATGACGCTGCAAGCCGCAGGCATTGCAAGCATTGCAACCACGGTCAAAGACGGCACGGCGCTGGATTTAAGTGATGGCACCAGCATTGCTGGATTGTTCAAAGTGCAGCGCACCGACGGCAAGCTGGTGGACGGTGCAGACGTGGCCTTTGCCTACCAAAAAACTGGCGTCAAAGAAACAGTGGATGCGCAAGGCAACAAAGTATTCGAGTTTGAAAGCGGCGATGTGTACAAGCACATGGTGATGAATGCCACCCAAGCCGATGTGACGCTGCCCGATAACTCGGGCACCAACTGGATTGGGGTGACGGGTAACGCGCTGAACAACCGCATTGACGCCAGCGCAGAAACCCAAGACTTGGTGCTCGATGGTGGCGCAGGTGACGACACCCTGTTGTCAGGCACAGGCAATGACTTGCTCAAAGGTGGTGCAGGCGCAGACGTGATGCGTGCAGGTGCTGGCAACGACGTGCTGATTGCCGATGGCGCGGATGTAGCTGGGGGCTATGGCAATCTGGATGGTGGCGCTGGCTATGACCAGCTCATCATGGAGGACAACACCACGGTGGACTTGGTGCTCGACAGCATCAACGTGGAAGCAATTGCCACGGGCTCTGGCAACGACACCCTCACGGGCCAGAAAAACGATGTGGACTACATGCTGTCGTCCGGTGCTGGCAACGATGTGTTGCGCACAGCAGGCGGCCAAGACTTGCTGGCCGGTGGCGAAGGTAATGACACGTTGGAGTCAGGTGCTGGCAATGACCAGCTCATTGGTGATGCCGGACAAGACATATTGCGCGGCGGCAAAGGTGATGACGTCCTGTCTGGTGGCAAAGATACAGACCGCTTGGAAGGCGGCGCAGACAACGACACCTATGTGTTTAACCGGGGCGATGGCGCTGACCGCATTTTGGACTACGCAGAAGACTGGTACAAAGAAAAGTACACCTATCAAGAGCAGGTGTCGTACAGCGAACAGTACAACTATTACCAGAGCGTGCAGCGTGGTTCTGGCAAAAACGCCACTTGGGTCAATGAATTGCGCACGGGTTACCGTGCAGCAACGCGCATGGAAGACCGCATTGGCTACCGTGATGTGTATGGCGAAGTGGACGGCGGCATTGACACTTTGATGTTCGGAGTGGGTATTTCCATTCAAGACCTGGTGTTGTCTCGCTCGGGCGAAAACATGGTGGTGGCTTTGCGTGCCACCGACAACGAAAACACCTTGTCCACCGACAGCGTGACGGTAGAAGGCTGGGCTGACCAGAAGAATCGGGTGGAGAATTTCTCGTTCACCGATGGCAACACGCTGGATTTCAGCCAGATCATCAACGGCCAAAACGGCATGGCGGGCAACGACACCTTCAACGGCACTGCCGAAGGTGACTTTTTGTCAGGCGGCGGTGGCAACGACACACTCACTGGCAATGCGGGTAAAGATGTGTTGGTCGGCGGCTCAGGCGATGACCGGCTCGAGGGCGGTGCAGACAAAGATTTGTTGTTTGCAGGTGCGGGCAACGACACCTTGAGCGGTGGTGAAGCCGATGATTACCTGATTGCAGATGCAGGTAATGACCTGCTGGATGGCGGTAACGGTGACGATGTGCTGGCTGGCATGGATGGCAATGACACACTCTCTGGTGGCGAAGGAAGTGACAAGCTGCTAGGTGGCAAAGGTGTTGACTTGTTGCAAGGTGGCGGCGGTGATGACACTTACTTCTACTTCCGAGGTGATGGCAAAGATGAAATCTTTGACAACAAGCAGCACGATGAAACGTACAAAGTGCAGGTGTACACCGGCAGCGTCTACCAACGCAGCGGCAAGTCGGGCAACTGGGTGGCCCAGTACCGTACCGACACGCTTGTGCGCACAGTGCAAGACGACGGCGGCAAAGACAGCTTGCAGTTTGGGCAAGGCATTTCACTCGAAGACTTGTTCTTCCAGATGACAGGTGGCGATTTGGTGGTGGGCTTGCGCGAAGACGCCAACACCTTGCTGGCCGACATGGATGACCAAATCAAGGTTCGCCAGTGGAGCAATGCGATGAACCGCATTGAGACTTTTGGCTTTGTGGACGGTTTGGCTCTGAACATGAGCAACATCGTGCAGGTGGCTAGCGGCTTGGGTGCAAACGATGTGCTCACAGGCCATGCAGGCGGCGATTTGCTCTCCGGCGGAGATGGCAACGACACCCTCAATGGCTTGGCTGGCAATGACTACCTGATCGGCGGCGCAGGCAATGACCGCTTGGATGGTGGTGCCGGTGACGACGACATGTTTGCCGGTACGGGCGATGACGTTCTGGAAGGCGGCGACGGTGTAGATTACATGATGGGCGGCGCGGGCAATGACACCCTCAACGGTGGCAATGGCAACGATGTGCTCACTGGCGGCACAGGCAACGACACCCTCAACGGTGGGCGTGGTAACGACATTTACCACTTCAACCGTGGGGATGGGCGCGACACCATTGATGAGGCTGCGCTGGGGACAGAGACTTTCCAAGAGGCATACACCTACACCGCTCAGGTGTTGCAAACTCGAACCAGTGGCAAGAGCAGCTATCAGGTGTGGGTCAACGAAACCCGCACAGGCTACCGCACGGCGGTACGCGCCGTGGATGGCGGCGAAGACACTGTGGAGTTTGGCCGTGCGATTGACATCAGCGACATCATGCTGGAGCGCGTGGGCTCTGACTTGCTGATTTCCTTGTTGCCCGTGAGCGGCACAGAGGTCACGGACAGCATCACGGTCAAAGGCTGGACCACACCGCAGTACCGTGTTGAAAACTTGCGCTTCATCAACGATTTCGCCGTGGACATTGGCGACATTGTGGACGCTCGAAAAGGCACAGCAGGCAACGATGTGCTCACGGCCAACGCAGCGGATGCTACATGGTTGGGTGGCGGTGCAGGCAATGACACGCTCAACGGCTCTAACGCCGCAGATGTGCTGCATGGTGCGGCTGGCAACGACGCGCTCAACGGCGGCACAGGCGACGATGTTTACATCTTCTCCCGAGGGGATGGCAAAGATGTCATCAACGACAGCGGTAGCGCTGGCGTGGGGACTGACAAGAACAAACCTGGTGGTGACAAGTTGCTGTTTGGCACCGACATCACGATGGACGACTTGGTGCTCCAGCGCTCAGGCTCTGACATGGTGGTCTATCTGCGTGACCGTACCAACCCAGAGGGGGCCTTGTCCACTTTGGAAAACTCCATCACGGTGCGCAATTGGGCCAACACGGGCAACCGCATTGAAGTGTTCCAGTTCTTTGATGGCAAAGACTTTGATGTCTCTGAGCTGACCAACACTTATCTGGGGCGCGACGGCCAAGATGTGGCAGATAACCTCACAGGTTCATCCAGCGCCGATTGGATGGATGGCTTTGCAGGCAACGACACGATTCATGCAGGTGCTGGCAAAGACTTTGTGCTGGGTGGGTCTGGCAATGACGCACTGTGGGGCGAGGCAGGCAATGACCTGCTCTCTGGCGGCGCAGGCAACGACACGGTTTATGGCGGTGATGGTGATGATGTGGTGGCTGGCGATGCTGGCAACGACACCCTGTATGGCGAAGCTGGGGCCGATGTAATGGCGGGTGGCGCTGGAGATGACTGGATTGATGCCGGCGCTGGAGATGACGTGATCATTGGTGACACGGGCAACGACACCTATCAGGCCAGCGCTGGACAAGATATTTACCGATTCGGGTTTGGCGATGGCAATGACACCTACATTGGCAGCGAACAAGCGGGTATCAATGGCACCGATGTCGTCATGCTGGAGAGTGGCATCAGCAAAGACTCCCTCTGGTTTGAACGTGTGGGCAACGACTTGGTGATGCGTTTGTTGGGCTCAACAGACAGCATGTCGTTCAAGAACTGGTACTACAGCGATGACCCCATCAAACGCGCCACGGCCAATGCACCACAGCGGTATGTGATGGGCTTCCAAGCCGGAAACGACATGTTGTCTTACAACAAGGTCAACAGTCTGGTCTCTGCGATGAATGGTTTGACCCCCAACGATGGCGAGACAGCCTACGGTGTGACGGCAGCAGAACTGCCCAGCACAGTGAAAACTGCTGTCAACAGCGCTTGGGTAACGGCAGCATAAAGGACAAACATGACAGAAGAATCAAAGCAAGCCACTAGCCCCGATCAAGCTCAGGGCGAGGTGACCAATATGTCCATGTTGGGCGAGATTGTTTGGTTGATGGCGCATTCCAAGTTGCACCAAGAGTGGCCCATTGCGAGCATTTTTCAGTGGGTGTTGCCCGCTTTGATGCACAAGCAATGTCGCTTGTATCGGCGCAACGGCCGTCCAGTCGCTTATGTGGCGTGGGCGCGAATGTCCAAGGAGGTGGAAGAGGCCTATGTGCTCAACCCCAAAAGCCTTCAGCCCAAAGACTGGACCAGCGGCGATAGAGGCTGGTTGGTCGATTGGATTGCCCCTTTTGGAGACAGTGCATCTGTGATGCAGGATTTGCGTGAAGGTATTTTCAAAGACGAGGTGGGACGTGCCCTGCGTGTGAAGCCGGACTCTGAAGAAATGCAAATCATCTACCTGCATGGTGCCAACGCCATGGCCAAGGCCCAAGATGAACAACTCAATCCCGCTGTGGATTTGGAAGGTGCGGCACGGCGTGCGCAAGAGGCGGCACAACCACCATCAACGCCTGAGACTTCGAGAGCCACTTGATGGATCAAAGGGCCAGTCGTGGCGTCGTAGTCACAGGCATGGGGGCTGTCTCGGCTTTTGGCTGGGGCTTGGATGCATTGGCACCCGTGTTTCGTGGCGAGACAGCGATTGCCCTGCACCGCTTAGGCGACATACACGGAGCCTCTGAAATTTTGGCGGCACGGCTAGACAGTCAATTGCCCTCGGGCGTTTTTGATCGCCGCGTGGAAGATGCTGACCGTGTTACGCAAATGGCGGTCTACAGCGCCAATGAAGCGGTGCAGCAATCAGGCATCGCTGCGGATTCGATTGGAATGGTGACTTGGGGAACGGGCTATGGTGGTGCAGCCACCATGGATGAAGCCTACACACGTTGGCTGTGGGGCAAAGCAGACCTGACCAGCAAAGTGTCCCCGTTGACGGTTCCCAAAGCCATGACACACGCCTGTGCGGCAGGGGTAGCCGCATGGCTCGGGTTGCCCTGCCCTGTGATGACGTATTCCTGTGCCTGTGCATCCTCTGCTGTGGCCATTGGCGAGGCTTTTTTGGCGATCCAGCAGGGCCGCTGTGAAGTGGCATTGGTGGGTGGCTCTGAAGCCCTGATTGCTCCGGGTGTCGTCAGAGCCTGGGAGGCATTGGCGGCACTTGCGAAACCGAATGAACATGGACAGTGGCAAGGCCCCTTTGATGCATTGCGAAATGGCCTTGTATTGGGCGAAGGCGCTGGTTGTATGGTGCTGGAGAGCGAAGAACACGCCAAGCGCCGAAGCGCAAACATACTGGCAGATTGTTTGGGCTATGCCCAAATCAACGACCCACAATGCGTGACGCATCCGCAGATTGCGCCGCAAGTAAAGACTATGCAACAGGCGCTCAAGCATGCAGGACTGCAACCTGAAGATGTGCATTACGTCAATGCCCATGCCACGGGCACACGCGCAGGCGACGCTTCTGAAATCGCGGCCTTGAATGAGGTGTTCGGCCAGACATCAGCACGCATCAGTTCAACCAAGGGAGCCACCGGTCACCTGATGGGGGCAGCTGGCGTGATGGAGTCGATATTGGGCATACAGGCCAGTCGATGGGGTTACCCACCATGTGCTGCTTTGAACACCCCAGACAACACCATCGCGTTTTCTTTGCTGCGGCAGGCTTGTCCGGCAAAGAGCACCGAGATTTTTTTGACAAACAGTTTTGCCTTTGGAGGGGCCAATGTCTCACTCATCTTTAGAAACCACGGCTAATCCGATTCTTCCCATGACGCTCAGCGCAGTGGAGTTGTTGGTTCGGCAAACCATCGCCAAGAGACTCCGCCGTGAAATCGAAGATATCCAGCTCGACACGCATTTTGACGAGTTGAATTTGGATTCGTTGGACTTGGCGGAACTGCTTTTTTTGCTTGAAGACCAAATCAAAAAGCAGATCAACATTGATCAAACCTCGAACTTACAGACTGTGAATGATGTCGTCATGTTGGTCATGAGAAATCAATGATGCAAAAAATTTTAATAGGAGTGCTTAAAAATGGACGGTGAAACTTGGACAGCTATCGGCTCAATTGCCACGGCAATTACAGCAGTTATCAGCTTCGCAGCTGTTGTGGTTGCATTACGTGCTGCGAAATACGCATCACAGCAAGCCGCCTTACTCAAGGAGCAAATTGACTCTCATCAAACCTCAAAATTAGTTGAGGTTCACTCGCGCTTTCAAAGCGAAATCCGAGCGATTCAAAAAACATTCCCTCCAAACGTAAATGACCCAGCATGGGCACCAAACGAAGTTGAAATTCGCAGCATCAGCATGTACTGGTATCTAGTGTTCGATGAATGGCTGACATGCACTCAAATGGAAAGTGGGCTTGATCCTCTTTGGGAAAAACACTATTCCGAAGGTGTCAAATCGGCACTCAGACTTCCGGCATTCAAAGCAAAGATCGAGGAGATTTTCCGTGGCGATTCATCTTTCTTTGGCTATGGGCAAGACTTTAAAAAGGAAATCGAGCGTCTGTGTTTTGCTGGTACTGGCAAACATCTAAAGCCATAGAGCTCACTTATTCGGAACGTCTTGTGAAAGCTGCGAACGATGAAGATGTTTTAACTGGGGTATGGCGCCAAAGCCAACTCCCTGTTGTTTTTCGCCGGGCCCGTCCCTCCCCTCTTTTGGTCAAGGTGCCCTATGTACAAGGCAACATGGATTGGTTACGTAACGACCAACATCGCAAGCCGTCCTGGAATGCTCAATACAAGGCGTGGGAAACTCCACAAGCTTGGTTTGAATCAACTATCAAGCTGTGCCTTACTCGCTACAAGAAATGCTATGTTGTACAGCTACATCGTGAAAAACGAGTTTGCGCTCATGCGTGCTGGAACGCAACAGGAATTGATTGTGAGTGTTCATGCATGGGAGACTACCACGGCCATGGACGACCTAGTGGCCGTTGGTATGAAATTGATGAGACGTTTGCAGTCTCTTGGGGTATTCAGAAATACGCCTGTCGCCTCATCAGAGCAAAATGAACTAACGTTATGAAAAGTGCTCCACTTAGTTATTAAGGTCCTCTATGAAGATGCGCATGTTTCCTGCACTTATTTTATTTTTGGGTTCTTACTTTCCACTGAGTCTGATACTTCTTGTTCAGGACATCAATAAAGACTCTTGGAGCTTGCCTCTTTGCCTGACACCAGCAATAAGCACATGTAGTTTTCCTGCGCTCGACAATCCAAATCGTTCCTTAGGGCTGCTGGCGATTTGCGCGATAAGTTTGCTACTTTTTATCGTTGTGATGAAGGGGCTTACCGCACACTCGAAGCTTGAAGTCACTGACTCCAAATCAGTACCAAACGATCTGATTAATTACGTCTTCCCATATGTTGTGTCTTTTATGGGGCTTGATCTAAATGCGGACGGTAAGTTCTATGGATTTTTGCTATTCATACTGCTGATGTTCGTCATCACCTACCGATCAGGTCAAATTTTGATGAACCCATTTTTGCTGGTATCTGGTTGGCAACTTTACGAACTCAATATCTTGACCGAAGGGCAAAAGCGATGCGTGAGAGCCTTATCTCAGGAGCAGATTCGATCTGGTGACCAACTTGAATCTTGTTTAGTCCATGGAATATACGTACTGCACAAAGGAGAAAAATGACAGTCGAAAACGACCTGCAAACATTCGGTGAATTTGATGTGCCTCAATCAGTAGCATCACTTTGGATTTTTAAAAAGCGTCCCACGAATTCAACCATCAATCCATTTACAGCCGTGTCCGTTGTGATGAGCGAAGCACTCAAAGCTGAACTTAAAACTCTAGTCACAAGCTATCAGGGTAGTCACACATTCGCCGACACGTACAACTTGTTAAGTCAGCCTGCCGAAGATGGGTTCTTGTCAGTACCGTGCGATGAAACCCTTTTTCTGAATCTTCGAGAGCTTGTTGACAAGCCAATGGAAGAATGTCTGGTTCATAACGTTAAGCAACTGAACAACGCTGCTGGATATATTTTTCGATTGCGACACGGGGACACCATCATCTACTGCGTCAAAAAGACCAATGCCGATTGGGCTACTCGAAAAAAGAAAGGAATGATGAACATCGTCTTTAGTCAAGCAGGCCTAGACATCGTGGAAAACCCGTCCTTCACAATTGCGCGGAATTTTGATTTCTTCATGAGCGGCTCCCACGTATTCATGACCAACAAACCAGCCTTCGAATCGCTACTAAGTCACAAAGACACTTACGAGACTGCATACGTTGAGTTAAAGCAAGATCCCCAGTTTGCGGCAGCCATTGCCAATATTGCGGTTTTCGACACCTTCATCGGGAAAAATGCGACGCACCTTCGTCGCATGGCAGTAATCAAAGCAAGGGGTTACTACAACGATCCGAATTTCATGACTCGCCTTCGTAACTTCAATCAGGTGCGCGGCTGGGGTATTCAGTTTGACGCACAAGGGCGCATAGTGGCCACCCCTGAGAAGATGCGCGACATTTTGCATGTTCTGCTAGACCATCGTTTGCGATCTGAACTATCAGAAAACCAATACGATGTCCCATCAACAACACTGGTGGGGTAATGCAAATTGACGCCTGATGATTACCGCGCTGTAAAAATCTCCTTGTTTTCAGCGATATTTGGTAGCCTAGCTACATTTGCTGGGGTTGCCACCCAATCACTGGTACAAGCAAAACTGGAAATTGGGAAAATTCGAGCAGAAGAGGCTGCACAAGATCGAAAAGACTTTTTGTCATATTCAGTCAAGCTATTCAGCGCTCTAAGCGAACTTCACTCATTTTTTGGTGCAAACCATACTTTTGAACGAAGTGCAGCAGCGCCCATCATTGCCCGAGCCCGAAAAGCTGCATTAGAGTTTTCAGTCTTCACAACACCAGAGTTGTCACTCAAAGCGGTGCTTGCAGTTGAAGCGCTCAACAGTGGCGTAGACGCAAATGACCCACAGCAACTGGCTAATGCACTTGCATCTATTGTTGAACTCAACAAAGAGTTGGTCTTAATGTTTTACAAAGAGCGAACAGCCCTTGATCTAAAACGGACAGCGGCCTTGGAATAAAGCTCAACGCTATCTGGTAACCCTTGAAGAATCAACCTAACCAGTTATAAGTCGGCATCATTTTTTTAAGCGTTTCAAGTTATTGACAAGTGCATGTTTTCGCTAATTTGTCAAAGATGAGTTGAACAGGTGCCAAACCCCTACCCTTCACCCTAACAGCATATGTCGTACAAAAATCTAGTTCGTCCAACAGGTAAATTTCACCCCGAACAGGTAGCAAATTTCTCCTCCGACAAGGTGGTGGCTCTGGCGCGTTCGTTCACCAAAAACAAATACGGCAACCTCACTGACCAAAGCACCTATGCGGAATATGCGTGGGAGTTCTTGCGCCGCAACAAGTACTATCAAGCCTTGATTGATGCTCATACTGACGACAAAGCCCCTCACTACCAATTGCCCTCATGGGGTTACAGACAAAGTGACGGTAGCGAACAAAATTCCGAGTGGGAATACCACTGTGGGCTTTGGCGCGAACCATACAAACACTACTCCGAAGCCTATTCGGATGACCTCACTTGGTATCCGATTGAGTACTTACGTCAAAACATGTGCGGCGCTTTAGGCCGATCAACAAAGTTGGAGGATGCAAGTTCCCAACTCCACATCACGATTGATCTTGGAGAAAAGTTTGGCCCTAACGTTTCAGGGCTGAAGAAGCAACTAGAGATCGCTGAACAAATCGTGACGACCCACCATCAATACCTAAAAGGTGGCGCTTGGCTCAATGGTGAGTTAGACATTTACCCTCTCAAGAAGGGTTTGTTACGACGCTACCTGTATGTTGCTGATTTGTACACCCAGCTAGAAAGTGAAAAGAAAAAAACCGCCGAATCGTGGACTGACTACATCGCCAACAACTTAAAAAAAGTTCAGCCTAAGTTTTCAGAAACAGATGTAAATAAATACGCGAAATCAGCCTTCGAGTACATCTACCAATGGCACTGCTTGGGCCTACTTACGCTGGCCGACAAAAGCGTCACCGAAGATGCTGATCACTCTGAAGCGGAGTCAATAAAATCGGATGCAGGTACAACCCTACAAAAAGTTTGGGGGCAACTCCCTAGCAGCAAAAACCACTCAGACAACGTTGATCAAACTGGTGGCTAGATCTTGAAATGCACACATTTCGGATTCGTAACCACAATCAAGGTCCACTCTTTGCGTGCACCCTTTTTAAAAACTAATGACTGTTTTGCAGCGATTACAGTCATTGAAGACGCATCTCATGCTGTGAACTGCTCTCGGCCAAGATCAGCCAATGATGAACGGCTACCTCGGAGGTAACAAAAAGCTAACGGCTTGCCGGTAACTGATCACTAAATGGATGTATCAGTTTTCCTTAGACGGCTTTTCATTGAGGTAAGGGGTTAGAAGTTCGATCCCCCCATCATGTCGGTGATGAGGGCATGGTGATTTGAACGAAGTTAGAGGATAGCAACTGATGCATCACTATTTTGCGTGCGGAGGATTGTCAAATAGATCGGTTGAAGATTTTGGGGATAGCGGCGCAAGGTCGACTCCAGAAATCTAAGCGCTTGCGGCGGTGTTTTCTTGAACTTCTTTTTGCTCGGAAATAGCCAAATTAAACTTTTCCTCAATGAGCGAGCGAAGTGCGTGTTGAACCTCGAAAGAGACGAATTTCTTTGCGTCCGAGTTGGGGGAGCCTTCGTGGGCCCATTTAACCACTGCGAATACAAGTTCTGAACTAGAACTGATCAATCTTGAGCCACTAAACGAAAATGTAACTCGACATCCACCTTGATTCGCCGCAACTTTGAATGGGAAGGTCACATCCATCCGCAGAATGTAGTAGTGCTTGTAGTACTGCTCGTCGTTAATTAGGAAGATGTCATTTAACCTATCGCCATCCACATTGAATCGCCGGACAGTTTGTTTCATCCAAGCGATTTGAGGGTCATCGGGTAACTCGGGACCATTTGCATCCAAGCAGATGTCAATATCATTCACGCTCCCAGGCATTAAACATCCATGCCCTGCGGTGAGTCGCTTGAAGTACCTAATGCGCTCTTCATTACTCAAAGAACCAAAGGTCACAGAGTGCGGCTCATCATCTTTGACGAGGTTTTCACAGTGCAGCACCTTGGCAATCCGCGATGTGATTTTCTTATTTACAAGTTCGGTTTCCTTCGATGAATGTGTCGAGGTGAACTCAAGCTTCAACTCGCCTCCTTGACGTTCTATGGTTACCTGCGCGTCGAAGCTAAGCTCTCGTTCAATCCAGTCTTTGCTGAAATCCAGCCGCCGAATCTGATAAGGGATTGTGATTTTGTTCGGATCAGAAACAACTAACGTTGGATTCGTGACGAAATCAATACCTGAAGCTTCGTCAAGCATAGCGAAAGAGTCATCAAAGAGATTCTTCTTCAGAGGGGTGATCCAATCTGCGTCTTTTGTCACCAAATCTAAAGAGGCGACCTTGACCTTTGGTTGCGATTCGCGACTCACACTGCTTTCAATCAATCTGGTGAAATTGTCAGGTGTTAAAAGCGTCGCAGAAAGCAGAGGTACAGTGATTGCCTTGTCGGAGTTTCCGACGAATATCCCCTTTTCTTTGAGTGCCGCGTGGATTTCCCCGTAACTAAGATGATCGCTTCCAAGGAGGATTCGAAGATCCGAGCCGGATACAACGGTGGACTTGAGATCAATAGTTTGAGCAGCACTCATGATTGAACCTCATTCAGGAGAGTCAAGATAGAGCGATTAAAAGAGAACGGCTCAATCGCTTCATTACGGTCTGAAAAAGCCAACCTAGCTAAAGCAGCTTCCGCTTGGTGGATCGCCGGGTTGTAATCGGGCATACCAATTTTTATGGTCGTAACTAGACTTGTGCAGAATCTAAGTCCATAGGCAATCAGTTTTTTATATGCATCTGTGCTGAAAGTCTGATTGGCATACAAAACCATCTCTGTCTTGTCTCCCTCGTACATAACAATGGGGAGGACATCCGAAGCAATTATTTCCAAGGGTAAGAATCTTCCGGTTCTTGCCTCGTCGACCGTAGTAACGGTACCAATAACTGGAAAGAAAAATGCCCATTTCTTCTGTTGGCGCTCGATGTCATCTATTACCTTCATGATGAAGCTCGCGCGCCCGCTGTCGATCAGATAAACAGGAACATCCGATTCTTGCTCCAAACGAATTTTCGACAAGACGGGTTTGATATCTTTCTCGATATCTTGAGTATCGTTATGCACCCAAATCAAGAGTCCTGAATGAGAAACTTTTTTGCGTGCCTTAAAAGAGCTTGTCGCTTGAGAAATTTCTTCGCTATATCGAGCGCATTCAATCACTTCATGAAGCTCTACTAGATGCTCTTTAAACTCTCGTTTTAGAGTAGCTTCGGATGTGGGATAGGTGCCGAGTTTATTTTTGACAGAGACATGTACAACATCCGTCCTTGAGTCATGAAATGGATTGTTGTACAAAAATATCTGATCTTCGCCGTGACTTGTTCGTCGATTTCCATTCTCGTTCTTATGCGTAGGCGTGTTGCATTTGATGGGAACATTTTTTAAACCCTTACTCCATCCGATTCTGTTCAAAAGTCCCGCAGCAATCTTCTCTCCGATTTCACCGGAACTCTTGGATTTCTCCCCTGCCATGTTTATTCTCCAAGTTTGATATCAATGATGGCTTGGTAGCCATTCTTAGTTTTACTCAGCAAGCATTTGCCCAAACGCGCTTTGGGATTAGTTATGGTTATGCCAATTCCTTCACCCAATGGGTATTGGCGTAACACGTTTCTAGCTTGGCGAGTGAGAAGCGCTGAATCCACTTTGCTCTCTGACAGCGCAGAAAAACCTGAATGATCCTGAAGCTGCTGAGTCAGTCGATTCACTTCATTTCTGTCTAGATATCGCTCGGAAACTTCCTCCACGTCTCGATAATTAAGCGTTTCATTGGCAGAAAAAATATCGACCAAATCTCGGCGCAAGGACATTCCAGCCTCAACGTCAATTCTTGAACAAACTTGCTTCACGAATTCAGCCGCCAACTTTGATGTCGTTTTTTTAGTTTGCCTCGGTCTAGCTTTCAGAAAAAGCTCAGTCCAGTATTTTGTTTGCTGACCGCCTGACTCTTTGACAAAGATGCCAACATCGTTACCAACGATCAGAACACCTTTCTGGATGCTGGTTACTGGGATTCCGTTTAGTTCTATGAGGTTTATGGAGTCATTTGATCTTTCGACATCCAAAAATGTCTCACGCTGCTCAATCTTGTATAGACCCAATGCAGAGTGCGGTGCCCCATTCACTCGCACATCTTGAAACAGAATTGCTATGAACTCACCTTCCGCAATACCTGGGTGTGTTGAAACTGAATAAAGGTGCTTGGCTATGCTCTGACTGACGCTCAGAAATTTTCCAGCGTCAACTAATATTCGCGTTGAGAACTGCATTGCCGCATTTAGGCTGACATCAGATTCATGATAAAACTCAAAGTCCTCGCCTAATTTGGCAAGTGGTGCGAGATAGTGCCGAAGAAGTGTGCCGTGCAATTCCACAGTTCCGCGCACTTCTTGTTGTGAAAGTTCACAACCTTCTTCGCGCAACCGATTTCCTACTCGATGAACCACGCAGTGCGCGACCCTTGCTGAACTAACGTCAAGCATTTATTCCCCCCGTCAGAACTTACAATAGCGATTTAGCACCTTTGCCGTTAAATGTAACATTTTGCAAACAAAAATCTATGAATAACGAGCGTCTTCAGTACGTAAGTTCTTTCAACGCTTCCAAGGGGAGACTGCCGCCTTCTAGATCTCCTAGCCACTGCCGGACGCGATGTCTAGATCGCTGCGGCCCTGCTGCAGAGTGTGGGCACAATCACCGTCAATGCAACTCGCACCTCAACCTGGACGCCAAGCTGCACCAGCCACAGCGCTGAGATCGGCGGCGACCTTTAAAGCGTTGGTACACGCCCCTGACTGCGGGACAAGACTTCGGCAATGCCCGTGCCACGACGTGCAGACACCAGATAATCTAACGCTGAAGTACTCATCCGATTGAGCCCATCTGCAACAAGTGCGTGGCAAATGAATGGTTTGCGTTATGCAATTACATTGGTTTTGAAATTCAGGCCAAATCGACTGTGTTTAACCTCTCATGCCGGTGAATTCAGACGTTAGGCTCCACCCACTATGCCCGTACAACACTTCTATGCTGCGTCAACGGGCACTTATGGCAATGCCCTGCTCAATTGGAGAAATCACGCCCCAAGCGACATAGCCTCCTATGCTGTTAGCTATCGCAACGCTGCTCACAATCTGATCCATATTCAAGAGCGTCGGGGCATCGGTGAGATAGATCATGCGGCATGCCCAATCATCTTTCTCTACAGGCACGCCATAGAGCTCTACCTTAAGTGCCTTGTATATCGGTTAGCGCGAATGAGTATTGGCGATGAGGAGATGCAAAACATTCTTCCGCGACTTTGGAAAGAGCACTCGCTTGTAAAGTTGTTGGAAATGGCAATTCCTGTACTAAACGCGATGGGGCGCCAATTGCCCCCAGCGCTACGGGACTTCGATCCCGATCACCTTATCTTTCTGGAGCGACTAGACGCATTGGATTCAGGCTCTTATACGTTCAGATACCCAGTCACTTCAAAGGGAACTGCATCATTAAGCAGCCCTCTCCTCACGAATATCTTTTGCGTGGCAGAGGAGGCGGACCGAGCGCTAGATCAGCTAAATATGCTCTGCATACATTTCATCGAAAAAGTAGAGGCATTAGCGCCGCAAGCCAAGCTCGCATTAAATCTGACTCAACTGCGATAGCGAGGTTCCGTAAACCATGCCTAAGTTTTCAGCATCCAATGTCGTACCTAACTGGACCGTGTTTGCGCTTTACCGACTCGAGTGCCGGTTAACCTAGGCGTTGAAACCGCAATAAAGCGATCAGTATTGAGCGCCGTATCTGAACGCTCCCAGCCTGAACCGGACAATTGGCGAGGCACAGACCACGCTCAGCGCAAAGGTGCAATAAACATCATCGTTCGTGCTCGTGCTCGTGCTCGTGCTCGTGCTCCAATGCCAGAGCAACAGCGCACCCTGAATCATTGAGACTTCGCGTAAAAACAACAGTTAGTATCAGAAAAATCCTACGTTTTTATCCGTTTCCGCTCGGCATTTAGGAAATCTGGCCAAGCAAAAAACAGGCTTTATGCGCATCGAATTGGACAGACGCGAACCCAATTTGAAAATCCAGCGCAACTTAGGAAAAAACGCATCTCCCCATTTGCTTTTTGTGGGCAAATTTTGGCCATTTTTTAAAGCCCTTAATCTCCTAAAAAGGGGCCATATACATCACTGACGGTTGCCACCAAACTCGCGCAAAACGTACTGCGAAGGAAGTGCAAATGTCAGATCAGAAAACGGCGCAATCATGCATGAGCATTGATTCGAATCTAGAGCTTTTAACGCTCGCACAAGTCTGCACGATGTTGAGTGTCGGGCGCACATTTGTCTACGAAAACCAAGCATCGGGAATATTCCCGAAATCGGTGAAGTTGTCGCCGGGTCGTCGTGGTGTGGTGCGCTTCATCAAGGCAGAGATTCTTCAGTACGTGGCCCAAAAAGCGGCCATGCGTCAGGAGGCTTCACATGCAGAGTGATGCCAACAAACGCAGCAAATATTTAATTTATCAGTGGCAGACCAAAGCACAGATGGGCGGGAAGCTCAGTGCGTTCTTTGTCAAAGAACGGCTGGCAATTTGGCCGTACCGCAAAAGTCAAAACCACCACTTAGACCGTCCCCGTATATGGTTTGGGTTTGTTTCGACAGTGTTTGACAAGGCTAGGTGTGGAAGGCGATGTACGTCACAAACGCACTTAGTAATACACACACATGTCGTACCAGCTTAACTAGCTAACAAATCCAACAGGTCTAACTAGCTAACCAGTCCAACAGGCTAACTAGCCACTCAGCCATGTAAACAACCAAGCTGAAGACTAGCCATCACCAACCGGAACATCCAAGTTCACTTTAATTTTTAGGAAGCACTGTCATGACAGACTCCATCAAAGTCCACATCTCCACCGCCAAGATCAACCAAGAATCGTTAGCAAAGGTTCCACGCCCTCAACTGCTGAAGATCGATCAACATGACCCCAATGTCCTAGCAGGCATCGTGTCTCAGAAGCAATATCCAACCAGCCCGCTCACGGGCAACGGATACGAACTCAAAACTCTTGCAGACGCCCATCGCCAGATTTTAGGAATTGACGTATCTGTGAATGTTCCCAACTGTTTGGTGGGCCAGAACATCGAACACGGGTTGTCGGTATGTGCAGCCACTTGTAGCACCCTCTTTCTCGTCCAACACTTCTTAGCCACGCACGGGGTGCCAAAAGAAGAAGTGGACAAGCTGGAGCACAACGACATTGACATCACCCAAGTCACGCTGACGTACCTCATACCATCTAAAGACACGCCAACGGACATGGGTTTAATCACAAACACCATTTGCACCCTCCACCCTGAGCGGAAAAAGCACAAAGGCAAGTATGCAGAAGGAACACAAGGGTTTTTCGATGCAGACGGCAACAAGACCATTCGATGCAATCTGCGCCCCTTCGCCCTCAGCTGCTACGCCAAGGCCCCAGACTTGTTGACAGGAACTGACCATGAGGCGTTTGGACAATCGCACATCCGCATCGAACTCATCTTGCACAGTAGCGAGCTGAAGAGCATGCAGCGGAGTAAACCTCATAACTGGATTGGTGCGCATCAGTCTGGTGCCTACGCAGCCATCTTTGAGACTTATGCACGTAACAAATTCTTTAGGTTGCATGACAACCTGCGCCAGAACCGCCCCGATGCTTCAGATATCGCCAAGCTTACGGGTTTAAGTTTGAGCGTGTTTGAAGGCTATATGGATGGGAGAGACCCACGCACCAAATCACAGTTCAAGGAGCTGAAAGCGAAGAACCCTCGCGCGGAACAAAAACTTTACTCCCAAGTCAAGCGGGACATTTTTGAGAAGCTGCGGATTGACATCAGCATCCCGTTTTCCAAACACATGCAGCTGAGCACAGCGAAGCTGGAACGCTTGATGGTGTGGGCTGGTGACCATCACCCCAGCGAAGACGTTGTGGAGCGCTGCTTTTGTATGCACAACTGGGGCCAACTGAAGCAGAAACTTGAGCAAGCAGTTACAGATGCCCACTTAGACTGCATCAATCAGCTGTTATCCCAAGGGGCTCGCAACATCACGTTGGAGATTGGGTAAGTGAGCAGTGGGTGGCTTGGGCTAGCCATAGATCAGGTCACTCACCAACACATTGGCGCGCTCCAAACTTTGTGCAGGCGCAAAGGCTTTGTTACAGCGTCAGGGTTTGACCATTTCCCCTAAATCCCAACACAAGACCTCCAAACTAAATACATGCCATGGAGCTGGTTATATTAAGTTGCCGCGCTTTTTGAAGGTTCAAAAATATAGAATCAAGTATTCATTATTAACATTGGAAACTCACGCAATGGCACGAACAACAGTAGCAAGTCAATTGGCAGCACTCAAGAAACAACGCGAGGCGCTGGACAAGAAAGAGCAAGCACTCAAAACCAAATCATTTGATAAGGTTTTGAGCAAGATTGTTCAAATGGCCAAAGACGCAGGTTTGACTGCTCAAGATATTACTCAAGCCCTTGACTCTGGCAAATCAGTTAAAGCAACCAAAGGTGCCAAGGTGATCCGCGCTGCGAAGAAAAGCACATTGGCTGGTAAGAAAGTTGCGGCCAAATATCGCAACCCTGCTAACCCAGAGCAAACTTGGACTGGCCGTGGTGTATCTCCAACATGGATACAAGAACTCAAAACCGCTGGCACTTTGGATACGGCACTTATTGTTCAAAACGCCGCTGTTTAACTAGCCTGTTAACAGAGTGAGGGGCATACCCCTCACCCAAGCTTCATCGTGCTATCGGTTTTAGCGCTCCAGTGTCCGCACGAATCGAGGGGCTGGACTTCTGGGTAGCGGTCCATCTTCAGTGGTTTGCGATCAACGGGGGAGGCTTGGAAATACAAATGCCCGCACCGAAACCCCGAAGATGACGAATCGGACAACATGACGAAGGCGCAACGGTCACACTGCGCTTTGTGGCTTGGCGGGGTCTGGTGTTTAAGCATGTGTGGCTGAATTAGGGACTGCGGATTTTACGGTCACTGAGACTTGTCAATAAGATGCATGTGTTGTTCACATACCCGCCGCTGCAAACTCACATGCTGATTGAGATAAGCCACGAATTTATTGCTTGGAACCAGTTGCTTGGTACGTGCATTGATTGGACTCTCGCAGACCGCTATCAGTCCGTGCATCTGAAACTCCCTCACTCGCTGACGCATTGCACGATCTGTGAAACGACCATTGAGGTACTTGAGGGTTTGGAATTTGGAATCCGATGCACCGTAAAGCAAGGACTCTGAGATACGGAAGAACAGCTCACGCGCTGAAGACGTTTGAAGCCAAACAGGCGGAGAAGCTTCCCACCGTTGAAGGCCAATGAGTAGACCCAGAAAACGAGTGTCATGAATTAGATGCCCCGATAGATTCCCCATACCGAATTCCCTTCATCAATCGCTTTAGACAATGATTGGTATGTGTATCGGCACACTTAAACGTTTGTTTAGTAATTGGGGGGAGCTTGCCGACGAGACCAGTTGATTAACAGCGTAAGGCTTGATTTCGCGCCTCATGAGGTGTCATTTATCTATCGTCAGGCATCAAGTGGTTGGACTAATGATGATGACCCCGCTTCTGGTGTCTTAACTGCAACGGCCACGGGTAAAAGGTACCAGCGCAATGCCAGCAAGGGCTAGCTTCTGCACTGCAATTTGCAACGATGTTTATACGACGCAGAAAGCGAGGGGCAGATGGCAAAAATTCTCAAGTGGGGTAACGGCAAAGGGGTTCTCTTACCCAACTACATAACCACGGCCTTGGGGCTCAAGGTCAACGATGCAGTGATCGTGAGCCTCGATACCGAGAGCCGCCAGATCGTGATTGCACCCAAAAATCAGGATGCAATCCAAGAGCAATACTTTGCCAAGGCCAGCGTAGTGGCGAAGGCAACAAAAGCGGAAGTGCGTTGGTAGGTAATCTACGTGATTAAAACCATACGCATTAATCGCATCATGCAAAACATTTTTTAAGATAAAAATCGTATTTTTCTTAGAAAAAATACCTCAAATAAATTAGAATATTTTGATAACTAGGAATTATCAAATGAGATTTTCTGATCACGCGGGGCGGTCCGTCGACATTTGGCTGCCAATAATTGCGGGTCCGGTTATCGCGTTGATTGCCTTCATAGTAGGGTACTGGATCGACCCGCTAAGCCTGAAGGAGACCAAGGCAGTCGCTGCATTCTTCTTCGCGGTTTTGGTGTTGATGATTGGCCAGTGGCTGGTCACTGTTACGGAAATCCAGAAGACGGCCAGTTATTCGGATCGTCTCTATGATGCCATCAAGAACTACCTGCACGTCACGCCCGTTGGCTCCCCTGAGGAAGCTCTGCGATACGTGCATGGCAGGCTACCGGCCTTGCGCGAGGTGCAAAACACCAGACTCAACACGGTGGAAGAGGTCGAGCGATCAGAGGAAAAGTTGTATGAGAGTTCTGTGTTTGCCAGCCTGCTCGCCGAGATTCCTATCTACTGCCGCAGCGACCTCATCTGGAAAGATATTGGCGACCTTCGCGCACTGCCTGTGTTTCATCAGCTTCAGGGAAATTGCAGGGCACCGTCGAGCCAAAAGGTGTCGCGCTACAAATTCAAGCTTCTGGCACACGTCGAGCCCCAGATCAACTTCATTCTTCTAGAGTATCGGGATGGTGCTAAGGAGGTCTTGTTCAATTGGGACTTCCGTGGTGCGGGACAAGATCCTACCGTTTTGATTTCGCGAGACAGACACATCGTGGAGATGTTCACGATTCAGTTCACAATGCTCTGGCGGCGAGGTTCAGAACATCACGACAGCCAAGCAATCATATCGACTTCGACGAAATAGGAGGGGTTTGACGATTCGCTCAAGACCTTCTTCTCCTCAATCCAACGGTCCAAACGCTCTCTTGCATCGTCACTAAGATATTGCCGTGTCCATTCGATGGTGTTAGCAAGATAGTCTCGGAAGTCTGCTGGATATGGTGCGGTGCGTTTGAAGACTTCAAAATCAAACATCTGGTTGGTATAGGCGCTTTCAGCAATAGATGCGTACACTCGGTCAAGGTCGTAGTGTTTGAACTGCTGGCTTCCGAGCATGGACATCTTGAGGCTGGTATCGATGAGGGAGCGGTCCTCATCATCCATAGGCCCCATTCTCAGCAAGGCGCCGTCGTACTGACGAACCACTACGCATCCACCGGCATTGAGCTTTTCCTTTAGTTGTCCCAGCAGAGCTTTAGGCTGCGAGACATATGGGAACACGTTAAATGCCAAAAAAACATCTGCAAGAGGGAGTTGATCAGTTTGCGTTTCAAGGTCTAGGCGATCGAATCGATGGGACTGCGGCCATGTTTGTGCGCGTGTTCGCGCGATATCCAAAGCAGCATCGTCAGTGTCTAGGCCAATGAGTTCACATTGTGCTGGGGCATTGGCTGCTAATAAATCGAGCCATAAACCGGTGCCACAACCTAGGTCTACGATGCGTCGGGGATGGCGCTCAAGAATACGTTGTGCAAACGCGCGCCTCTCTTGAAGTTTCGCTTGGTGATGCGCTAGCAGCCAAACGTCAGACGCCAACGGACGTCCTGATTCGTTTCTCCAAGAAGACATGATAATTCCTAGTTATCGTCTGCTAATCTGGTAAGGGCAGTCCTAAGCCCATGATCCGAAACATGCGTGTAAATTTCTGTGGTCGAAATGCTTTGGTGTCCTAGGAGTTTTTGTACATAACGGATATCTAGGCCTGCTTCCAGCCAATGCGTAGCACAGGTGTGACGTAGCATGTGGGGCGTTATTCGGCGACTAATGCCAGCCTCAGCAGTAAAGCGATGCAACGCTGCTCGAACTTTTGCGGGTGTCAATATTCCACCACGACTAGTGACGAAAAGGTTGACACTGTTTGTTTTGATATTCCAGCGAATTTGCAAATAGCTAGCAATAGCTTCGTGCAATTTTTTAGATAAAAAATAGACTAAGCGCTGTCGATTACCCTTACCTTGTATGACAAGACAACGATCTGACAAAGAAATATCACCGAGTTTGATACTTGAAAGCTCGCTAACGCGAATACCTGTACCCAAGAGCATCTGAATCGCCGTTTTTTGGCTCATGTGGTCAAACTGATTTTGCAGGTTTTTTGTATCGATAGTTTTTCGCAAAGTTTCAGTGCATCCTTTATCTAAGGCCCTTGGCAAACGTTTGGGAATTCGAATGCGCTCATCTAACGTGTCAAAAGGGTTACTAGAAAGAATTTCTTCGCGATATGCCCAACAAAACATGGCCTTCAGCGTTGCTATGTAACGCTTAATTGAGGCTTCTTTATAAGTCTGCGCACGCAAGTAACGCAAATAGCCCCGCAGGTCCTCCTTGCTAATTTGAGCTATTTTTTTTCCATTAGGCGCTTGCTGTAAGAATTTTCGTAAGTCACTTTCATAGGCACGCAACGTGTGTCCAGACAGATTCATTACATATTGGCAATGGCGTAAAAATTGAGAAAAAGCAGTTGAAGCAAGCATGTGAACTCCGTATAAAAAGAGTCCAATTCAACTTCAAAAATCAACTTAATCCGCACCTGAGATCACCGTCCCGTAGACCACAACGCCTCAAAATCAAACGAGAGCTGCTTCTGATGGCGAATCGAGAGTAGGTACACCACGCCCTTGATACGTGCGTACAGCAACAGGTAGTGGGTCATCACGTATTCGCGCAACTCTGCGTCTTTGGCGAGCGCGTTCAATCGCTGGGTCAAACGGGTCATGCCATTACTCACCTCAACAGAACGCGCAGGCCGCTCCAAAAACAAGCGCCCCAAACCGGGGAATCTTTCTAGGTTCGGAATCACGGTATCAGACAGCTCATCAAGCAGGGCATCAAAGGCTTGTGGTGCCTCGGCTTGCAACAAGAAGGCATCTATCACTTCAAGGTTGCGCTCAAAGTTGGCGGTGAATTTAACGAGGGTCTTGGCAGTCACGGTGCGAGGCTGTCCATCAACCAACCGTCTTCACCACTGGCAACTCACGGCGGCGCTTGAATGCAGCCAAAACTGTGCGGGCATCTTTGACTTTGCCAGCCGCCACATCGGCCAAGCCTCGACTGGCATCGTCTATCAACAGCAGGTGGATATGCTGGCGTTCTAGCTGGTGGTAGTAGTCCAAGCGCTGGGCATCAATCAGGGCCACATAGCTTTCACCATTTTTGGTGATGATCTTCTCCACACCGGTCTTCACTTGGTCTGCCAGCTCAGACAAGTTGGCTCTGGCTTGAGACAGCGGAATGACATCACTTGCAGCGATTCCCATTGCAGACCCCTTTAGATTTTGTACAAAGTATTGCACATGATACACGCATCAAAATATCCGTGCCATTTGAACTTGTGCAAGCTTCTCATCCGAATGCATGTCATCAGAGCCATCAACTAGAAGCTCTTTGACATCAAGTTCAGCAGCACGCAAGCTACTATCACTATTGCACCCATATCATGTCGGACGCCAGCTCACGCACCAGATTGACGCAGACAATGCAGCGTGGGCTGGCACTGTCACACAGTGCCTCCCCACAGGCCAGAGCTAATCGAATTAATCTTTAGCTTTCATCGCATCGAACTCGGATTTTGAGTGCATCCCAATCGTTGCCATAAACGCACGATGGAGCGAATCTTTGTACTCTTCATCTGTACATCCGTACCAGCCTTCTTGCAACATGCCGTGAAATCGCTCTGCAGCTTTATCTTTTGTATTTTCGTTTGTCAGTTCAATGTAGGCACACATGATCTGCCCTAGACGCGGATCGTCAGGACAAAGCTTTTCTCCCACGCCGTTTAACTGGATAGCGTTATTCAGGCTTTGATGCAAAAACATGAGTCCAGACATGGCACAGGGTGAATTTCCGAGTTGCAGGAACCACGTAAAAAATTCGATGCTGACATCATCGTTTTTGCGTTGCTTCGGTGTTAAAGCCATCAAAATGATCGAGTAATAAATGACCATCAATAAGCGGTAGCTTCGAGTGTCTGAGAAGAATAAGCATTGAACGTAATCTGCTTGACGTTGAATCTTTTCCGAGATTTCAGATGATTCGATTTTCAATGTTGTTTGTGACATGATTTTTTCCTAGTTGAGTTTAAAAAAGTTACTGACATTCGCAAGGTTTAAAGCCTTACGAGCCTGAAGTATGGGAACTTTTAGCGTTCTTGTCTGGGCTATAAAACTTTGTGCATGAGCAACCAACGACATTGAAGATGCCGCACAAATTAGATAGACTGAATCACCTAAATGCTTCTCTGAAATTCGATGGAAAAATTTGCGTTCAAGAACCGCGAAGCCGCATTGATACTGGTGACCCAAGAGATATCGGCTTCTGAGCTTGCTGTCTACCACCACCGATTGCATGCCTTGCTGTTAGTGATCAACGGACTGAGTTGTCAGCAAGTCGCTGGGTTGCTTGGGGAAGACACGCGAACAATCCATCGGTGGCTCACTCGATTTGAAGAGCAAGGGCTAGACGGACTTCATAACGCCAAACGCACTGGCGCGAGACCCACACTTACTGCCCGCCAAATGGCAGAAATTCGTCGATACGTATTGAAGAATCCGGGTCGATTGACATCGAAAAGCAGGCTTAGTAAGTGGGACGGAAAACTGCTTTCTGAGTACTTGAACTCGAAATATGGGGTTGTACTTGGAGTGCGTCAATGCCAGCGACTACTCACTCATATGGAGCTACCAGCTAGGGTGTACGACCAAAGAACTTGATGAAAAGCATCAAAAAATCCACCTCATCTGAACTTGCGCAGACCCATTGTCAGAATGCACATCGTCAGCGCCATCGACTAGAAGCTCTATAGCTTCATGTTCAGCCTCAAGCTCAGCAGCCCGTAGGCGGCTATCGCGTTTGAGCCGCACATCCCAAAACCCAAGGTAATGCGCAGGGGTATAGAAAACCTCCCGCTCCTCATTGGCCAAGGTGTCGCCAACAATCACCACGGCTGGGATGTTCCACAGCGCCAACTGAATAAAACACATCAAGGCAGCAAGACGGTCGATGTCCTGACAACGCGCCCACATCGCTTGCGCGGGGTTCTTAGCGCAGTCAATCAAACAGCGGGCAAAGGCCAGCACCATGCCACCAGCCCCACACGCAGGTTCACAAAGTTTGACAAAATCCCTCTCTTCATTGGACTGCGCGGCCAAGTTGATCTGCGCCATCAACAGACTGATGTGGTTAGGCGTGAAGAACTGCCCCGTTCTCTCGTTACCCAGATTGAGCGCCATGAACAGCTCACCCAAAATGTCTTGGGGTACAGGTTCCAGCAAATTCACCAACATGCCCAACAAGGTTGAGAACGCCTCTAGCTCTTCGCGGGTGTAACGCTTGGCCGTTGCTAGGTACTCTTCTTCCAATTGGACGGACTTGCGCACCGCGTTGTGCAGGCTGATCGCGGCCATCGTGACGAAGTCTTTAAAAACCTCATATCGGTGTCGATGGTGGGCGATGCCGTTGAAGGTGTCAGTGAAGCTCTTGTACTGTGCGCCTTTGTCACCTGCGCCATGAGGTGTACGAGGTTTTTTCATAGCAGGCTTGGAATTTTTCGTTTTTGAACAGGGCGGATGTATTTCGACAAGGTGGCATCCGAGCGGTGGCCCGAGGTTTCTTTGATCTGCCATGCGGCAAGACCAGCCATCGCAGCTTGGGTGCAATAACCAGCACGAAGCGAATGCCCCGATGAAGACGCAGCCGCCGCATCCCCCTGTGAACGACGCACAGCGCTTTTGACAATCAAGGCCACCGACTGTGCAGACAACCCCTTGGTACTGATGCGGTCATAGCGAGACACTGCACGGAAGAGATAACCTTCTGTGATCCCCGCTATGTCCAGCCAACTATTGAGCGCACGGACAGGACAACGCGCACCTTTGGCATAGGGAATAAACACGGTACGCCCCTGCCCTTCTTGGTCAGTTTTAGAGCGCCGCAGCAATACATCAAGGCCAGCTTCGTGGGGCGTTAAGTCTTCCACTTTGAGTGCCACCAACTCACTACGTCTAAAGGCTCCTGCAAAACCAACCAACAGCAAGGCTTTGTCACGGGCAGCACGGTTGGGGCTTTGTTGGTCGGACAGTACAAGGGCTTCCAGCAGGTCGTCTTTAACCAGCGCTTTGACACGCCGCTGGGCAGTGCCCAAGGTGCGACGTATCCCCGCCATCGTGCGTTTGACCAAAGGTGATGTGGCAGGGGAAGGATGCCCCGCCGTGACGTGAGCGTTATGGATGGCAATGACACGCAGCTCAATGGAAGCCACTTTGTGCGTCAACGACAGTGTGGCGAGGTACTCCATCAGCGTCTGCGCGCTGCAAGGAATGGTGCCACCAAAGTTCAAAAAGTGCCGAACGGCGGACGCATAGCACTTCTTGGTGTTTTCTGACTGTGCAGCGGCAGTGAGCGTTTCAACTCTGCGCCGCACTTCAGATGTTGCGGTGTTGCGATGTTGCGGGTTCTTCATGGGTAACTCACACCGAGATATGTGTAGAGGGTCATAGCAAGCAAGCCCCTCAAAAAAACACAGGCTGCATGGATTCAGGCTCAAACGGCGCGTAATCCGCGTTGTGCTGACGGCAGGAAGCGATCAAAGGCATCAAGGTGAATGAAAGCTCTGAGACCTCACTCAAGAACCAGCCAAGTGCCTCCACCATGTCAGATGAAAACGTGCCGTCCTCCACTTCGGGTGCGGCGTGGGCCATGAGTTGTCCAACAGCAGCCACCCCCATTTGGAGTGTGGCCATCAAGGCATCGGCATCGTCTGCAATCTGCTCCAACAACACGGGCTCCACATGGGCATAGCCCACCACTTGGCCGGGAGTGGCAACAAGCAAAGGCAGCAGTTGAAGCAACCGTCGTGCGGGCCGATGCGCTAACGCATCACCAACATGTTTGGGTTCGAGCCTCATATCAATACTCATCGGGGAATAAAAAAGTCGTGGAACTGCGGTCGGCTTCTGTGATGAGCCAGACACATTTACCAGCGATGGTGTAGCGAGTCAGCAGGCGTGCGTTCTGCGTGAGGGCCAGTTCATTCAGGGCAGCATCTTCAGGAGGCACTTCCCCCCAATCACCACAGGCATGACGGCTAAGGTAATCAAGGGCGTTGATTGAATGCGCTTCAAAGTGCGAAACCACGTCAGGGGTTGCGACAACGTGCCCAAGCGCAAAGCGTGGTGTTTGAGTGATTGAAGGATTTGGATGATCTGGTTTCATAGGGAGTGATGAAGGGTTGAACAAAGACCACGCACACACATTCGCCTGAGCCCAAAACGCAAAAAAGCCAAGGCGCTTAAACCTTGGCTTTGGAGGGAAGCACACAGATGTGCATGTGTGGAGCGGTGTACAGCACACCGCTTTTTGAACTTTACAGCGGGGCGTTTCGTAGAGCAATCACTTTAAAACTTTGCGTATAGATGCAAATTCGCGAGCCCCAGATTTCGAGATTTAAAACGCTTTAAGGCTGTTTCACACTTGCGCGATTTGCTGCAAATGTCCGAGGTTCAAAGCACCCTATTTTTAATGGTGTGTTGAATCGTTCAATTAAGCGGTGTTTATTGAAACCCTCATGAAATCAGGCTTTGCGAGGCAATGTAAAGGAAACACGTCTTGTTCATCTGACCGCGTTGGTTGGGTGCAGGGCAACTTTCTTTTTAAGGAAACAACCATGTCCGATTTATCACCCATCACCCTGCACTATGGCAACGAGGTGCTGAACAAATTGCGTACCGCAGATCAGCTTATTGACGGCATCGCTATCACTTCAGATTCTGGTTTTGAGATGAGCCTTTGGGGTTGGCTAACCGTGACCGTGTATGAATCATCTGATGTCTACATTGAGGTGTTCACGCCGTTTTTGGGCGAGACTTTTAACATCAGGAAGCTTCTCAAAGTTTCAGAAGCACTGAAGTCGCACAAGGTCTACTGGTCATTCACCGAGGACACTTTGGGCGGAACGCTGATGATGATCGTGAAGAACTACTCCATTGACACGGACCTTGAGGAACAACTCGATGAACTGATGCGTCCCATGTATGTTATGAAGCCGCAAGATTAAGCCTCATTCAAATCCAAGCCCCGAGATGCAAAGGGCTTGGCTTTTCTCATGGAGTGCCAGTACTGCGGTACTTGTTTTGTAGTCCATCAAGGAACGCCTCGTTGTGAACAGGCTGCTTCACGAAGGGGCCACCGAGCAAGCCATTGACCCACTGTGCAAAACTGTCTTTCATAGCAGGGGTATTCAGCGGGGCATGGTTGTCGCCAGACTGCGTGAACAAGGTCAGGTTGTTTTGCGCATCTCCCTTGAAACGGTAGGCACAATTGGGAACCATGCCGTTAGGTTCAGCAGCCCAAGCGTCACGGTCATCCAAAGACTGCCATGTCTTGTACGACGTGGGCAAGCGCCATAGGTGCGCATAGTTCGCCCCACAGCTTTGCTGATGGATGGCCATGCCGATGATGCGACTGTCCACCTTGTCATAGTGGTACACCGTGCGCCCTCCTTCGGAGTGACCGCTGAGGATGATGGGCTTGTCAGTGATGGTCTTCACATAGGCCACCAAAGCCTCCACATCATCGGTTCGTGCATCCAGTCGAGCACTGTTGACCGCTGTGAAAATGCCCTCCCGGATACGCTCCCTGCCCCCAGTCTCAGAAGGCAGCGACACGCCCAGCATGGAAGGACACCCTGTTTTGTTGCCGGGTCGTGCGGTGAAGTCAGGGGTAATCACGGCCACACCCAACTGGTTCATCATGAAGGTGGCCACTTGAAATTCATACCCCGCCAAGCCCCCGCAGCCATGCAGATGAATCGCCACGGCGCGGGTGTTGGGGTCGATCTTCACCAACTCTTCCCACTTCTGGCGATACATCGCACCCCAACGCGGAGCGTAGAACACCGAACGCTCCGTCACCGTAGCCGCCCACTTCTTGTCATACGCTGGGTGGTCAATGCGCACTTCTGCGGCGTGAACACTGAGCACGGTCAATACCGTCAATACCCCACAGGCTAACAACTTCTTCATAGGCATATTCAGTTGATAGATCATGGTTTTGCGCTCTCTTGCAACTCAGCCACCAGTTTTTGGAGCCCCTCGTGTTTGGGGTACAGAGACAACCCACGCTTGGCCGTTGTCAGTGCGTCTTGCGTCAGGTTCTGAGATTTGAAAAAGGTCGCGGCTTGCAAGTACGGTGCAGGTGCATCTGGCTTGAGCGTTAAAGCTTGTTTAAACATGCCAAGGGCAAGCTCAGGTTGTTTGGAATCTCGCAAGGCACGGGCTTTGGAGAAGTAACCCCAGTACCGATCAGGGGCCAATTCAATCGTGCGGTCGGCTTCTGCAATGGCTTGCGGGTAGTCTTTGCGCTCAAGGTGTATCCATGAACCCAAGATGTGCCTCGGTGCAAACTTGGCATCCAAGGCTTGCAGCTTTTGGTAGACATCCCACGCATCATCCAGCTCTTTGTGCGACACGTGGATGTAGCCGCGCAGATTCAATGAGTATTTGTCGTCATTGGGGTTGTCGTTGTTCAAGACCACATCAATCATGCGCAACGCATTGGCCTCGTCTCGGTTGCGCCAGTAGATGGAGGCGGCAATGTGCGGGTCAAACACCTCCATCATGCCCATGGCGATTTGCTGCAAGACTTCTTGCGGAGTGCCCTTGGCGGTCATGTCCAGCAGCGTGGCATTGCCGGGGAGTTTTCTGAGACGTATGTGATACGTGCGCCCTGCTGGGCTTTTGTCATCGGGGTCTTGGGTGTACGTGATGTCGCCTGTGATGCGGTGTTTTTGGATGCCAAGGGCTTCTTGTATCAAGTCTTGGATGACTTTGACATCAGAGCTTTTGGCACCGAGCTTGTCGATTTCGTTGTCATCAGACTTGCCCAGCACGGACACACGTTCTTTGGCGGATGAAGACTGTGTACGGCTGTAGTTGCTGATTTCGTCCAGCAAACGTGCCGTGGCGACTTCGGAGTTGAAGCCAAATTCTTCAAACGTGCCGGGAACTTTGAGGGGCTCCACCACCACAGAGTCTGAGGTCACCGCCCTGATCGCGCCCACCGTACCGATGGATGCGGCCCCCGCAGTCATCAGTGCAATGGCTGTGTTCTTGATGCCTTGGCCGAATTTGACCATCTGCTCTGTGTCGGGCAGCTCATAGTTGAATAATTTCATTTGGGTGTTGCCTTGTAGGGCTTAGTGGGTGGGATGACGCATCCATTGGGCGATGCTGGCGACTGCTTCACGCTCCATGCCAATGAAGCCGTGGTAGTGCTGTGCCTCGCAGGCTGGGCCCGTTGGGTTAGCACCGCCATTGACCATCATGAGTTTCTTGATTGGGGCGTTGCTAAGTCCCCTCATCACAGCAGGCACTTCATAAGGGCGGCATATCTCACACGCATCTTGTTCATGGTGGAACACCAGCATGGGAACAGTTATCTTGGACAAGTCTTGCGTGGGGACAGCACCCACTTTTTTGTAAGACACCACCGAAGCCGTGAGAACGCCGCCAGCGATTTGCGAGTCTTTAAGATGGGTGAGCGCATAGACCGTGGAAATCGTGCCTCGGCTAGTGCCCACCATCCAGATCGGTGTGCGGGTTTTGGTTTTGAGCCACGTCAGCACGGAATCAATATCGCGTAGGTGTGGCTCAGAGACACGAATCGCAAAGTCCAAATCGGGCATGTCCGTGGGTTTGCCAAAAACCACATAGTTAAAGCCCTCGTCAATCCAGTGCTGTGCCGAACGCACCAAGAAGTTGCCACTGGTAGGTAGTCCGTTCTCGATACGGCCAAAACCGCCACCACCGCCAGTGAAGATCAATACCGTGGCCTTGGCATTGGCTGTTTCATGCCAGAACACATTGGTAATGATGTCTGGGCGTGTCGGGACTTTGACAAGCTCGCCTGCGGCTGAGGCGCCACAGAACAAGGCCATGAGGGAGAGCACAAGCCAACGGCGACATGCGGATTGAGAAAGATGCTTCATGGTGTGTTTGGCCGTTGATGGAAACAGACGAAATTCAGTGTCATGGGACATCCGTTACTTATCCGATCGTTTATTCACTTGCAGTGTAAGAGAAAAGACAGTAGCGGACTATGCCCAAGCCAAGCGTTGCCGCCTTTCCCGAACTCGAATACGCCCAGCGCCTCGTGGCTAGAAACATGAGACGCATTCGCCTCAAAAAGAACTTGACCCAAGAGCAAGTGGCAGAGCTCTCAGACACCACGCCTGTTTGGATTTCCGTTTGCGAAAAAGGCACTCGTAATCTCAGCGTGCGCTCACTGTCCGTGATTGCCTATGCCCTTGGAGTTCCGATGGCGGCCTTGCTCGATACCAAGGACTACCCTGAGACAGACCGCACGAAGCGGGTCTATTCCAAACAAGCCCCAAAGCGCGTGACCAAGTCCTGAATTCCGAGTGCGCTTCGCACTTGTGCGTAGACACCCTCGGGCACATCTTTGACCTTCACCGGATACCGCAATGCTTGGAGCCGTTGTCGATATATGGGGTGCTGTTCAAACCTCGCCACCAAGGCCTTGCTTAAGGTGTGTCGGTAGAACTCTTGAGGGTGCTGACTGACTTGGATTTTCTTGCGCACAGCAAACGGCCAATCGGACATTTGCGCACTTCGCCACAGTTGTTCACCCAAGATGAATTCCAGTGGCGTGGCTGGGTGCAACCATCCGAAAGCGTGTTTCGGGCTACTCACTTCAATCTCACTGAGTTCAAAGTGATCACCTGAATCACAGACTTCAATCAAGCCATCCAAGTCTTGGCGATAGGCAATGTTGCACGGTAGAGCGACTTCATTGAAGACCAGCTCCATGTGCCACCGTTGTCGTTGGTTGGGGTAGCTGGACACAAGATGAACAGCGTTCAGACGTTGACCAATCAGCTTTCGCCAGTGTGGAGCATCTACCGTAGTGCGACCAATAAAGCGAGCAAGCCATGCATCCGCATCTTCATGGGGCAACAACGTCACACGAAAACCCATGTCGCATAGGCTCCCAGCTTCGTCACTCATGATGCTGCCTTGACCACAATGCAGATGTCGCAATGGCGAAGACAACACCAGCATTACGTCTTCAAACTCCCACGCCAAAGCGCCAGCAAGGAGGCTGTTGCCCGTGGAGCGTGGGACGTTGTCTTGATCGAAGGCCCAGAGCTGGGTGAGCTTTTGTCCACCCAACTCGGGGAAGATCGCGGTGGTCATCCTTTGGCAGACGGTTTGGCTTGATGCACCCCTATGTACCAGCTAGGCGTCAAAGACGACAACTCGCTCTTGCCGACACGAAGGTGAAGTTTTGCGTCGCTATACGGATAGGGGTCAACGACATAAGGGGTGACTTTGCCATCTGTCATGCGTTGGCGGTGGAACAAGACACAGCGTCCGCATTCTGCGGTGCTTTTGTATTCGATCATCGCTATGCTCACGTCGGGTAGCTCATCAAAATGAAAAGATTCACCCCACACCGTGGCGACTAGGCCGTGCTCAATGAGGATTTTGGCAACGAGCTCGTCCGTGCAAAACGGGTAGTAGGGTCCTATCCGTGGAACACCGAATCCCTCAGCACACCGCTGAATGTCGCCAAGACTTTTGTTCGTAAGCATGGCGCATACCGCAAAGATGTCTGCGTGGCGGTCTTCGCCTTGGGACACGCGCTTGAAGAAGGGATTGAAACCCGAGGGGGTGGTCTGAGGGGTTGTAGCCATTGGGCTGTCTCCGATAAGGTTCAAAAAAAACCGTCCACGGCAAAGCCACCATCTGAACCAGAGGTGTAAGAACAAACAAAGGGGGAATGGAAGGTGTGCCGTGGGCGGTGGATGGCCACAGGCTGTTGGCGCTAGGGCGCAACGCTGTGACACTTGCCAGCTTAACTCAGGCCAACCGAAGTGCGGCGACTGTAAAACTTTGCGTGGAATGCAAGTTCAGAACTAGGCACACAGACTTGGAATGCTCAAGGCTGGCTTGTTGGGGCTTGTAGGAGAACTGGGGAATTGACCACTGACCACTCGTTTTGGCGCTTCGCGTGCGCGAGGCCGAGCTGGTTTTGTTGATAGTGAATTTGATAGTTTGTTTGATCTATCGTCGCCAAGTCGTTATTATTCAACGACTTAGCGAGATAAATGGCGGAGAAGGAGGGATTCGAACCCTCGGTAGGGTCGCCCCTACGCTTGATTTCGAGTCAAGTACATTCGACCACTCTGCCACTTCTCCTGATTCGGTGTCGTTTGTCGAAGTCACAATTCTATCAGGGGCGACGTGCGCCAGCGCCGCCCAAGGGCTGCACCACCACACCCGCGCCAGCAGGCGCACCGCCTGTGCTGCCGACAAGGCCAACGGTCATCGAAGCCAATGACCCACTAAACAAACCACTGTCTTCAATCTCAATCGTGGCCGAGCGGTCCGCACGGGTGAACACCAGCAAACTCTTTTTGCCGCGCACCGAAGCCACCATGGTCCACCCTTGACGCGGCAACTGTTCGGCAAAGAAGTTGTAGCTCGCGTTGGCGTCGTTTGGCAGCTCAAACACAGCGCGGCCCAACCAGCCTTCGCCCACGCCAAAAATCAAAGACTCCGCTGTGCGCAACTTGGTCCCGTTTGGCATGGGCATACGCCCAAACTGGTCCATGCTGGGACGCTGGGCATTGTCTGCATTGCTTTGTGAATCGTTGGTTGTGCCGCAGGCGGTCAACAACGCTGTCGCCAACAAGAGAAGGAGTTTTTTCACAGCGTTCTTTCTTTCAATTTTTGAGAACTGTATCAGCCACGCGATCAACCGCAGAATTAGCCGCGCAGCTCAGCCACGCCACCCATATAAGGGCGCAGCGCTTCAGGCACACGGATGCTGCCATCGGCCTGTTGGTAGTTCTCAAGCACGGCCACCAAGGTGCGGCCCACGGCGAGGCCAGAACCGTTCAAGGTGTGCACGAGTTCGTTCTTGCCTTGGGCGTTTTTGAAACGCGCTTGCAAACGGCGTGCTTGGAAAGCTTCACAGTTCGACACCGAGCTGATTTCGCGATAAGTGTTTTGCGCAGGCAGCCACACTTCGAGGTCGTGGGTTTTGGTTGCACCAAAGCCCATATCACCCGTGCAGAGCAACATCACGCGGTAAGGCAAGCCCAGCTTTTGCAGCACGGCTTCGGCGTGGCCTGTCATTTCATCCAAGGTCTCGTAGCTCTTGTCGGGGTGGACGATTTGCACCATCTCGACTTTGTCGAACTGGTGCTGGCGAATCAAACCGCGTGTGTCGCGTCCTGCGCTGCCTGCCTCGGAGCGGAAGCAAGGTGTGTGTGCGGTGAGCTTGATGGGCAACTCGTTTTCGGCCACGACCACGTCGCGCACGAAGTTGGTCAAAGGCACTTCGCTGGTAGGGATGAGGTAGAGCGCCGTGCTTTCGCTGGTGGCCTCGCCTTCTTGACCGCCCTTCTTGGCTGCAAACAAGTCTTCTTCAAACTTGGGCAACTGGCCTGTGCCTTTGAGGCTGTCGGCGTTCACGATGTAAGGCGTGTAGCACTCGGTGTAGCCGTGCTCTTGGGTTTGCACATCGAGCATGAACTGCGCAAGCGCACGGTGCATGCGGGCAATCTGGCCTTTCATCACGGTGAAGCGCGAGCCAGAGAGCTTGACGCCCATTTCAAAGTCGAGGCCCAAAGGCTCGCCTAAGTCGACGTGGTCTTTGGGCTCGAAGCCCAAAGGTGCGGGCTCAGTGCCTGTGGGGCTCCAGCTGCGCAGCACCACGTTGCCGTGTTCGTCTTCACCGGCAGGCACGCTGTCGTGCGGCAGGTTGGGCACAGCCAACAACAAGGTTTGCAGCTCGGCTTGCAACGCATCCAAACGCACAGCCGAGGTATCGAGTTCGGTTTTGATGTCGGCCACTTGAGCCATCACACCATCGGCGCTTTCGCCTTTGGCTTTGAGCATGCCGATTTGTTTTGACAAGGCATTGCGGCTGGCTTGCAACTCTTCGGTGCGGGTCTGCAAG
>JACCDR011648019.1_pt1 | contig 42379 bp, 69 predicted proteins | sample 7446431 | NCBI WGS metagenome assembly JACCDR01 (sample SAMN15323443, study PRJNA562643) | freshwater metagenome | isolation source: river surface water | place: USA:Blue River Watershed | collected 2017-08-17
AGAAGGCGTGGGATGTCAGCCTCCTTTACTCGTCGTGCAGCAATCTTATGTGGCTTTACATACTTGTCAGCCAACTCAACCTTACGCTCCAGCACCTTACGAATAACCTCCTCACGCTCGGCCTGGATTTCTTCTTCAGTCTTCTCAGGAGCTGCTGGGGCAACAGGACCACCTGGCCCAAGCTCTGATACACCAACGGTATCAGCTACAGAAACTTCTAATGTGTTTGGATCTTTTTCAGTTGACATGGGATATACCATTATGCTTAGTAACGAACAGACGGTTTTCGAAGGCCGCTTTGATTTCCTGCAAGTGAGATACACAGATGACCTGAGGGAAGCGTTCTATCAAATTATCCAACACTCTGGCAAAACTTTCAAGTGAGTTCTCATCGAGCCCTACCCAGGTTTCATCGTAAAGTCGGAAGCCACACTTCTGCAGAGTGGCCAAGGCCTCAGTGATGGAGACAATAATCTTTAATCGTTCACCACCAGAGTATGATTCGAATGGCATCTCTTCACCCATATCGTTAATGATAGTAATGAACAGACCTTCCTTATTGCCTTCTCCATCTGCTTTCTCCTGCTGGGTATCAAGGACAACGCGAAACTCTGACATCTGGGACAAGATCTGATTAATCTTTTCTTCAAGCTCTGGCAAGATGTAGTCAATGACAATGGCCTTTAGTCCTTTTGAACCAAATGCGTCCTTTAATAAAGTGAGACGGTAAATGTTTTTCTTAGTTGCTTCGATTAAGGACAAGCTATCGGCCAAGGCTTGTTTCGTTTCGGGGATACGCTTTTCAGTATCAAGAATACTACCTAATTGTTGTTGCTTCATCGCCTTCTCTTGACGTAGAGTCAAAAGTGTTGCGTCACAGACACGAATGTTATTTCTGTGCTTAGTGATCTCTTCTTCATTAAGCAATGACTTCAATGTAGCAAGTTCAGCAGACAATGTTTCTTCTTTGGCTGTCTTCTCAACCAGCAAGGTTTTGAGTTCACCCACCTTAATCTGTAGCCCCTTAACACGCTCGAGGTCAGCCTCACGCTTGTGAATGATGCCATACTCCTTCTCAAGCTTACTTAATTCAGCTTGATGCACAGCCAGTTTCTCACGCAATGGGGCAAGATCAACCACAGGAAGAGCATCATATGATTCTTGCCACAGGCGCAACGCCTCTACATACGCACCGTGCTTTTGAGAATACTCGGCGTAGAGGGCGGCATAGTCACCAATCTTCTGTGCCTTTTCGTGGAAGTAAGGACAGTCAGTATTGGTACATTTATTATGATTAGATGGATCTGAAAGCAGTTTATTGACATCCTCAGCTTTTGTGTTCCAGCCAAGGTCCTGTGGTTTAGCAGACAACAAGATAACCCGAGCTTCATTGACAGAAGCCGAGTCGCTAATTTCTTTATTGATTGCCTCCACCTGAGACTTGGCTGCCACCATCTCCGCTTCCACCAATGCCTTCTCTCGCATCGGCTCAGTCATGGCAGTAGTTAAGACAAAGATCTCTGCGTTCATGCCGTCTATATTGCTGTTGGCAGATACGATTTCGCTTCGCACTGTATTGAGCTCAGTGCTTGTACGTAGGATATTCTTCTCCTGCTCCTCTACCTTACTCAGTGCAACAATAGAGGTTTCACGTGACTTGTTTGCGAGGTCCTCTTCCAGTTCGCACTTAGTGATATCTGCCTGCACCCCATCCTTGGCCTTGATTGTTTCTTCTGCGGTAGTAAGCCAGGTTTGACGCACTTCTATAGACTGCTCGTGGCCGGCAATTTCTTTTTCCTCTTGACTGATTTTAGTTTTTGTTTTCTCGTAGTAGTCATCAAAGTCAATCGTTTTTACAATCTCGAGCAACAAATCCTTACGCTTAGTTGCGTTCTGTGTAACAAATGAATCAGGACCTCCTTGAACGTAAGCTATCGAGTTGACGAACAAAAGGTATGAGGCACCAGTCAGTTCGTTTTCAATCCACGCCTGAAGCTCCCGCACCCCAGTAAAAGGATGAGCTACACCATCAAGGATAACTTGCAGGGTGTGCTTACTCTTAGTGACAGTCCGAATGATTTGTACTTCTTGGTCTTTATTTGTAACCGTCAGCGAGACTTCGGCCTTTTCTGTGCCACGACGAATCAGCGCCGCATTACTGGTGCGCCCCTGGCCGTATAAAACCCAAATGATTGCCTCAAGAATGGTTGACTTACCGCTACCAGAGTTGCCGTCAATTAGCAGCTTTTGATTGTCAGTGAAAGAAACATCGGTTGCTTCGTGCGAAAGGAAGTTACGCAGCGTCAGGCTCTTGAGTAGTATCATGGTTTTCAATTACATTTTTAATTTCATCTGGTGCCTGCTCAGGAGTAAGCACATCAACAGTTGGGTAAGGCTGATTGATCCCTACCACAATTTCTTTGCCACAATGAGGGCATTGACACGGCACTACCATCTTAATTGAATCATCCATGAAGTTGTGACGTAATTAAATTAATAACACTTCTTTGCTTACCTGTAATTTTATAACCATCAGAGATCATTGCAAAGGCGACTTGAGCTAAGCAGTAAGCGTCGTTCTCGTTGTCGTCAAGCATCGTAACCCCCCAGCGCTTATACACAGCCTCCATCATTTCATCTTTCTGTGCATTCCCTTTGTCGGTAATAAACTTCTTCAAAGATGAGGGGGCAACAATAACAAAGCCAATTCCCCGTCTCATCAGCTCTCTCCGTAGCAAATAGTTTAATCCAGCAAGCTGAGCTAATGCAGTTGTTTTCCGCGACATGAACGCAAGCCCCTCAATAGCAACAATGTTTGGTTGCACGCTGTCAATCACAAAGCAGATTTGATCCACAATAGACTGAAGCCGATTGATTTCATCTACAGGCCGCTTGCCAGCTGGTTTCGTTAAGATACTTTTCTTCAACAACAACTTACCATCATCGAGTGCGACAACTCCGGTATGTGTTAATGAGAGATCAACGCCTAAGGTTTTCATTATGTTTCAAGTAGATCAAACGCACTCTTTAGATCGGGGTACGATATTTTGCGCTGATCAGAGTATACCTTAAGTAAGTTGTCAATGGAAAGGTCCAATGCGCCCGCCTCAGCTAGATTGACTTTCTTACGTTGCTTTGAAAACTGCTCCACAAGCACAAAGGCATCTACGTGTGCAAAGAGCACTCCAGTGATGTGAGCTCGAGCACCAACGAAGAAAGGGTCGCGCACAGTTGCTTTGACAATAGAGTAAGCAGGAATGTCGCTGGTGTAACTGGTGGCTTGCTTTACTTCTACACTAAAGATTGGGCGACAAGGCAGTTTCTTTTGTTCAACTGCATTCGTGGCTGTATCTAGCACAAAGATAAACTTTTCGTGCTCCCCCACTTCGTTCGTGAAGATGTTCCCAACCACCCAGGTCTTTGGAGTAACCTTAGAGGGTTGGTGAATGTGTCCACCAAAGACCAATGTATAGTTATCTTCAACCGTAGCAGGGAGAACCAGTTCATTTACGATTGAACTATCGCCACCTTCCCATTGCGTGCTTTCAACAATGTGGTGGTGGAACAAGTATGAGGCCGGTCTGAGCAACTCCATCACGCGATCACGAGCTTCTTCGTTGCTCGCTGCATTCACCGTGCCCGGGGTCATGTAAGGTAGGAACTGAAAACTGAGGCCATTATCTAAAGGCACATGTGTTGGTTCGGTATAGACCTTCCATCTCTCCACATCCATCTCTTTAATAAAATCCAGAGCTGTTTCAGTACCGTATCGCTCGTGGTTTCCAGCAATCATGTATACAGTCTTCTCTTCAAAGCCATTAAGAAACTCAATGAATTCTTTGTTTACTGATGAGTGGTTGTGTTTGCTATTGAAATTGTCACCCATAAGCACAACCGCATCACAGTTTTTAGCCTCATCATGAATCATTTTCTTTACCGCCTCCCATTCACCACGTCGGCCGTCTTCAAGTGCGGCAGCGTATGGTAACTGATACCGGAAGTGGGGATCTCCTACAATTAAAATTTTCATAAGAACAAGTTAAACTATTTGCGCTACTGCTTTATTATAACCAACCCGAGAGGAATGCGAAACCCCTCCGAAGAGGGGTCCCGAGATCTGCCAGGGTTAGGCTTCGCGTACAGGAATCTGTCGTACGTCGCCAAGCATATTAGTTGATGGAGTACTCATCATCGCTGCTGTGTATCCCATATCAGCTAGTTCAGCAAGGTTAGTCTTTGAGAGATTACCTGAACGTCCGTCCTTAAGGTAACGAGCAATGTTGTAAGCCATTGCGTAAAGCGTATTGTAAGCACGCTTGTTTGATGGCTGACCCTTCATTGCCTTAGCAATTGCTCCTGCTGGAACCTTTGCTTGTGGCCCCAAATCAAGCGCCATCTTTGCCATAAAGCCGAGATCAGCTCGATGCCAAGGGATGTAATTGATTGGACGCTTCGATACCTTTTTCGATACGATAGCTTCTTTAGTAACCGACACAACATCCTTTTGCTTGGTTTGATTACCGAGCTGAGCGAATTCCATTAATTGCGCTGGGGTTGCGTCGGTAAGCTCAAAACTTACCGCACCGATCATTACTTTTGCATTCATATTGTTATTTTAAGATTTGGTTAAACTGCAATACTCGACAATGTCACGATGATTTGTGTCGTGTTTGCTTCAGTAAGATCAAGTCCTGTGACTTCCTTAATCTTTGCATCAGTTTCGGCTGGAGTAGCTGAAGCTGTTACAAGGTTCTTACTGACTGCAAGATTGCGAATTGTGTCAAACACCGGATTCGCGACAGGTGCTGGTGCAACTGTTTCAACGACTGGCGCTGCTGCTGCGACAGGTGTAGCTGCTGCTGGAGCAGTTACTGGGACTGCCACTGGTGTAACCGGTGCTGCAGTAACGCCTGTAAGAATAGATGGGCGGAGAGCAATATCTGCGGGGATACCCATCTTTGCCTGTGACTCAACCCAAGTCTTGGTCCATCCTTCGTCTACGAAAGTTGGATTTTGCTTAAGCTGAATAATTTTTGTTGGCTGACCTTTTCCAGATGGTTTCTCTTCAGCGAAGACGAATCCAATAATCTGTCCAAGACGGCAACGCTTAACTTGATCCGTTAACCAAGTGTGAGTATGACGGACACCGTACTTGTACTTAACACCATCGCGCAATAGTGTAACTACAAGTTGTGGGTTGCCGAAGCCGTCAATGTCTTCGGTGAGATCAACGTAGGTGCCAGAGATTTTGTCTCCAACAGTCTTGAATGAAACCCACTCTACTTTTTCCTCGGGCTGATCAAAGATATTATCGTAATTGGTCATATGTTTGTAATTTGTTAACAAATTAGAGGTTACACACCTCTTACTTTTATTATAATCCTTTATAAATTTTTCGTCAAGCGGTTTTGTTGAATGCCCAGTTAGAAACTTCTAATAATGAAGCTGGTGTTCCGGCATCAGACCAAAAGCCACTAAATCTACGGCCCTTACAATGGTTCTTTTGGACGTAATAGTTATTTACATCAGTAATCTCAAGCTCACCACGCAACGATGGTTCAAGTGTGTCAATAACATCAAACACATTCGTTGGATAGATATAGCATCCAGTTACCGCATAACTATTTTTAGGAACTACAGATGGTTTCTCAACAATTGATTCTACAAATGGAGGATATACATCTAATTGTTTTGATATTGTAGCGACCCCAAAGCGTTCTTTATTTGGTACATCCTTTAAAAAGACGACCGCGTCATCCTCGTGTGTTGTTGCTATCGTGTCAGGGATGAGGGCAGAGAAGTTAGGGTCGTAAATATTATCACCCAGGATAGCAACGATCTTCCCATTGTAACCTGCGTAAAACCCACGAGCTAGTGACAACGCTTCGGCAATACCTCCGGCTTTCTTTTGTACGCGGTATGTCAAAGCTACGCCATAGTCGCTACCATCACCCAGGAAATCAGCAAAGGCACCAATGTGCTCGCCACCTGTAATGATCAGGATATCGGTGATCCCTGCCTCACGGAGGGTACGTATTGGATAAAGAATCATCGGCTCGTTAACGATCGGCAGTAAGTGCTTATTAATCGTCAAGGTAGCTGGGCGTAAACGCGTGCCTTGTCCTCCACATAGAATAACTCCTTTAGTTCGCATAGGTTCTCACAACGCGCATATTAATAAACGTATGGTATTGAGCAACCGCGTTGTTTAGATACTCATCCTTAAAGAGCGGGCGATGCACCCACTTATCGAAGTACTTCTTGTTCATCTTCTTGTGCGTCATTACGTCATACCCACTGTGTCGTGTGTACAAGTACGCCGTGTGTAGGCTGGACCCCCAGGTATCTTTTGCGCCGAAGAGTACAGTAAACTCACCCTTGGCCATGAAGTCAGGATCAAAGCGAGCGTACAGTATCATATGTAGTGCGTACTCCTCAGGCGGGTATTGTTCAACCAAGAGAGCAACAAAGCCTTCCAGATTTTCTGACTCATAATCAGCAATGTTAAACGGAACAACAATAGGGTGTTGCTCTGCCGACGGTATATGGTGCATCACAAACATCAGCGTCGGCACTGGTTGCCCCGCTGTAACGGCTGTCTCGAGATAGGCATAGATATAATCGCTCACCACCTTAGTGAGTTGTTCTCGACTGAATATGCCTTTAGGCTCCGGCGCCTTCCCCTTGCTGAGTGTCGCGACTTGCAAGGACTTCTCGTACTTTGGTGTGGATTGAGCCATAGACTTCTGGATTGCTGCGAAGATACGCGGCCGCGTCTTCTTTTGATGTTCCAATTTTTTCATTTTCATATGAGTATGTACGCTTATCTAAGTTAATTACATCACACTCAACCGCTATGTCAAGCGTGTCCTTGATTAGATCAATCCCCGACATGTAGTACAGATCAAGCTCTGCTTCACGGAACGGGAATCCAACCTTGTTCTTTTTTGCTACGACCTTAACAGTGTTTCCGATCTGAGCAGTTCCGTCCTTGAGTGCCTCACCTTTTGAGACAGACAAGCGAACAGATGCATAAAACTTAAGAGCCTTCCCGCCTGGGGTAATGTCCTTTGGTCCATATAACACCCCGACGTTGGCACGTACTTGGTTAATAAATACAATTGCAGTTTGTGTCTTTGCTGCTTCTGATGTAATGACTCGCAGATACTTATTCAAGAGACGAGCCTTTAGCCCAATAGTATCTTTTTCAAGTGCTCCAGGCTCAAGCTCCTTAGCTGGAATCATGGCCTCAACCGAGTCAATAATAATCATCGCAAAGAGGTTTGATTCAGCTAGGTGGCGCACAATGTTCAGGGTATCCTCAACTGTACTTGGCTGAGTAACAACCATCTCATCTACATTAACGCCTAGCTTCTTAGCCCACGCTCTATCAAACGCTTGTTCAACGTCCACAAAGGCAACCTTCTTACCTTGCTTCTGTAACTGACCAGCAATGAAGAGAGTCATTGTGGTTTTACCTGATGATTCAGCGCCGTATATTTCAATAACACGGCCTTCTGGTAGACCCCCACAGCCAAACACTCGATCGAGTCCAAGACAACCTGTAGGAGTTGCTTTAACATTGCTTACGTCATCGTCAGACTGCAGCACGGTACCTGCACCATACTCTGCATTTAACTTGGCAATGAGATCATCGAATTTATCGTCTGGCTTCTTGGGGTTCTTTTTCATGGTTGGAATAGATAACGTGAATATTTGTAATACTTTTCCAGACCATCATACAACAGTTCACCTTCTTCCCCGTCAATGATGAGGCGCATTGCAGCTTGGATATCACGCAGGATTTGTGCCCAAGCAGCAGGGTCTTTAGCATATTCTTCAGGTAAGAAGTAACCATTCTCAGCATACCAGTCTACGTACGCAACAATGAATGGCGCTATCTCCCGGATAACCTCAACTGGTGAGGGGCCGGTATAACTTGTTTGTGGCTTACCCATATTATTGCCAATGAGGATTGTTAATAGTAAATTGCACGACTCGATACATTGCCTCCTTAAATGTGTATGAAGGCTTCCAGCCTAGTGCCGCAAGCTTTGCTCCATCAAGAGCGTAGCGCCGATCATGGCCAGGTCGTGTTGCGTGGAAGTCAATGAACTTTGGCTTCAGTTTGTAATCAGATTTAACATCAGCCCAGGCGCAGTAATCGTTAAGTGCCTGAGCAACAGCTTCACACACTTCAAGGTTAGAGAGCTCTTCAGTGCCAGCAACATTGTATGACTCACCAACGACACCGTTACGCAAGATGTATTCAATAGCATCTGCAGTGTCCCAAGCGTGTAGCCAGAAACGACTACCAACAGCCTGTAACTCACCGTCTTTAAGCTCAGCAAAGATTGGCATCTCATCTCCATTAATGATTGCCCGTAGCGCTTTTGGCACAAGCTTCTCTGGATGTTGACGCTCACCAAAGTTATTCATGGTGTACGTATTGATCACTGGTAGCTTGTAGGTAATCCAAAATGAGTAACCCATTGCTACCTGCCCACTCTTTGAACCAGCATAAGGGTTTGAAGGTAGATGCTGTTCGTTTTCTTTGTGGTTATGCCCAGGTGCAGCAGGTCCAAACACCTCGTCAGTCGAGAAGTTAATGAACTTACCAGTGTACTTAACGCCAATTGCTCGAGACGATAGCGGGTGGTCGACAAGGATTTCTTTATTCATTCCACCATCCTTTGCCCAGATCAGTAGATTGGTTGTGCCAACTACGTTATCCATAACAAACGACATCGGGTCTGAGATACTACGATCTACGTGACTCGCCGCAGCCAAATGAATGACATCATCAACCTTCCCAATCTTGTTCGCAACTTGTTCATTGATCGCTGCTTTCAGATCGTGCCAGACGAACGTAACTCGCTCGGGGTCAAAGCTACTTAAATCTTTAATGCGGTTCAGATTCCCTGACGTGTCGAGACGATCCAGTAACACTAAATCGTAATCGGTACTTTGTAGATAATAATCAACAACGTGGTGACCAATAAAGCCAGCACCGCCAGTAATAAGAATTCGTCTAGAAGGGGAGTCTGTCATCGTTTGCATTAATTAATTGGTAAGCGTTCTCGTACCATTGTACCCACTGCTCCGGTGTCCAGTCAATCGTTACTGTCATGCCCCGGCCAGCGTGTTTGTACCAACGTATCTCCTGGTCCGAAAAAATGAATTTCAAATTTGGTTTTGCTGCCTCTTCCTCATTGTCTCCCCAGTAGTACGGGCGAAACTCCACACCAACCAGTTTCGGGTCGTCATAGCGGTTCCACTCTTCTTGGTGTTTATTCCATGCAACTCGTTCGATTTCGTCCAGCAATGATAAAACGAGCGCGTCTTGATAGTTTTTTGTTTCGTAGTTTCCTGGCGGGTTGCCGTACATGATTTGTCCTAGTCCTAACATGTTTTTTGTATTTAAGTGGGCGGCGCGCATCCCAGCGAGCGTGATACTTATCTGTGTTGGAGTAAGAGCTTGTGAGGTGAAAGTCTAAACAGACAGGACACTCATATATCCCTCTCCCTTGCCCGGTTTGATAATAAATTCTTTGTGCTACCTGAAGCGCATGTGACCGGTATGCGTATCGCTTTTTAACTAAGCAGGTGATTCCTGGGAATCGTGCTCCTCTTCGCATGTTTCATGCTGCTCGTTATACATTTCCTGCGTGTTCTGTTCCGTAATATCTCCTTCGATAAAACGGATCTTTGAACCACTACGTATATAACGAACCTGCCCCGTCTCAATGTCGACCACTTCAATCGCGTGAGCTGAGCGGGTGCCATTAACACGATTTGCTTCCCACATGCAACTATCGGTCACCAAAAAAGTTCGTTCGGTATCTTTCATAATTAATAACTTTTAGCTCCACATTTAGTACACTCGTAATGATCTTCGTTATAGTCCCATCCATACACATACTTGTTCTTTGCCCCACAACAAGTAGACCTCAAGCCGATCAACTGTAAAAATTTTAACCACATATTATTCAATGTTACACCACGGGTCTTCAGCACAACGAATGTCGTGCTGCATTATTTCGTACACACACCAAGTCCAAAAGCCCTGCATATACGCTTCGTAATGCGGGTCAATATTGGGCTGTTGTTCCATGAAGGTATCAACCATATGCGATACCTCATGGGCAACCGTCTTGACGTCAAGGCCATTAGGCTGCATCAATTCAATCGTATTTGTATTTGGGTTCCATCGCCCAGCTACTTTGTCTTCTGGGTTGTAGTCTGGGTAAGAGATCGACACCTCACCATTAAAGAGTGTCGTGTCAGCAAACCAGCACTTGTTTGATTCGTGGTCGCCATCAGCCCGTGCCAATTGAAATTGCTCCACGTCATCAACCCAAACTGTCGACTCCTGACTATAACCATGAGGTGGGATAGCTTCTCTTAAATCAGCGTTTTGGGCGCCGTTAAAGAATGAGGTGATTGCTCCATACGCAAGCACACCTCCGATAAACCATAACCACTTAGAAGATCCCTTCCTGTCCTGAGCCATCATAAGTCATAACGCTATTGAATAATGCAACATTACATTGAGCTCCTGTCAAGGCATTGTGTGGATTAGGCTCTGGCGGTAAACCAAAGGCCTTTAAACAATTATTAAGAGACAAACTTTTAGGAATGTCCTTTTTTGTCCTTAATAAATGCATATACACAATACTATGGATATCAATTGTCCTAAAGCTAAATGGGGAGGTTAGCCCCGCTCGTTTACAAGCAGCTGAAACAAAGTCACGATCGAACGCCGCATTGTGGGCTACCATAATCGGTGAAGCGCCAAGCCAGGCAATCATCTTAGTTATCAGTTCCGCTTCAGATTGTTTAGCTGGGTCGATCACCTGAAGCCCAGTAAACCCATTAACGTCCAACGCTCCTTGCTCCACCACCGCACCATCCCAAATGCGACACTCTTCATAGAATGTGCGCGTCGGGTCCTCGAGTGAAACAATACCAATCGAGACAATCGAATTTTTCCGAGCGTCTACACCAGTGGTCTCACAGTCAACTGCGTATAAGTTTTTCATAAAGTAATTGTTTTAGGCACCCCGTCTTCAATCAATAAGCATTGTCCGTTCCAGAGCGAGTCAATAAAAATAAACCTATCTTTAATTTCTATTTCGCTATGTCGCGTGTGTCCCACCACTTGCGTGTATCCCTCAATCGCATCTTCTTGAAGTGAGGTTGGTCGCACCCACATTGGGCCTTGTGACTTATGCTCACCACACATTGATTTGTCTCGGTTCTCATTGAAGCCAAACGCGTTAAGAGACAGATCGTTAATTGAATCAGCTGGGTTAATGAGATCAACTCCCTTATCAGCAGCCCAGGTCTTTGTAACGCCAGCATGAGTGAATAGGAAATCATCCTCAACGTGAGCGTATTGTAGTAGCTCTTCATCAACGATTCCACCAAGCAGTGCTTCTTTAATGTCGGTTGCTCGGTAGTACTGGAAACCACTGTACTTCTCACTCGATAGCAAGTAGTGCAAATCGTGGTTGCCCATCAGTAAGACAACACGATCCTTGTTCGCTTTTTTAAACTCAAGAATCTCATTGAAGTTAGCGATTTGAGCGTCAGTGTCAACGTCAAAACTATCAAAGTAATCCCCCACAAAAACACACACATCAAACCCGATGTCTGCTACAGCTTTCTTCCATGTGTCAATGCCGTGAATGTCTCCAAGGGCGAGTATTTTTTTCATAGATAATTTAATTAAAAAACCACTAGGATGGGCACCAGTGGTTTTCCGTTTCGACCGTATTGTGACTGATGATTTCCATTTAATGTCTTTGTTGTTAAGGAGTCCAAAAACCGGCTAAGCGGTGACTGGAGAAATCAATGAAGCGCTCCGTGAACTGACAGTGGCGATAGTTCGTTTCATGAACTAACACTCCAGTTTCAGTCACTTCGATCACTACAGAGACGTGCTTGACGTTGCCGAACCATTCAATTGCTACTGAACCTACAGTTGCTTCTGAGTTTGGTTGCATCAACGCCATGCTTGTAGCGCCAACAACATTGTTTTTTACATATTGCCAGCAGTTACATACTTCGCTGTAATCTACTTTTGACTCTTCGTCAGGGTCTACCTTTTCTCCCACTGCTTCATCCTCCTCAGGGTTAACGTGAATAAATGCGGGTTCAGGCTCAGATGCCTCTGAAGCGACCACCTCTTCTTGTTGTGGTTCGCCACTGAACACGTAGCTATTCAGGCTGTGAGATGGGACAAATACAAGTGTGACCATTAACGTCAGTAAACCTTGTTTATACCGTTGCATAACTCCAAGGGTCTCCCACAAAGACTCCTGGCCAGTATGATGGTTGATAAGTCCATCACACTAGCCAAAATACGTGGGTAGCGAGTGAAGTTATTCAGTCTCTACGTCGACAACTTCCTCTTCACTTTCATCTTCACCTTCAACGGTAACAGTTTCTGCTGCTACTTCGTCACCGACGATTACTTCATTTTCGTCTTGAAACATACAATTATTTTTATTAGTGATAATGCACTACCCTTAACGGGTGTAACGCTCTTGAGAATCGAACTCAACACATGATGCTTATGAGGCACCCCTGACCACCAGGTCAGCTGAGCGCTATGTACTAAGGGAACAAGCGACAAGAGAGTGAACTGCTGGATTTGAACCAGCAACAATTCTTTTCAAGAGAATAGCAATACCATTTTGCGAAGTATCTCTTGTCTACGCCCTTAGCGTGTGGATCTGGCGGGAATTGAACCCGCGTCCGACAAACGTATCATCTCAACTCTACAAGCTTAGCTACAAAGTGTGTAGCTCACGACAAAACCTCAAACTTAATGGAGTACCATCATCACACATTTTATATGACTCAGCCGTTGTGGGTATCAGTAATGTGCAAACTAATAGGAACGGCTGTCGTTAGGCCCGAACCCGGGCGTAAGCGAAATCCTCTACAGCAAAGTAGGGACTGAGAACTGATTGTTCTGCATGTCGAGAGTGACCTTTTTACATCGTGGTCGTAGATGGCTTGCATGATTTGAATCGGTAAGCCGTCGAATCCTGGCAGACCCATATCGTCAGGGAATGGTCGATTAGTGTTCGGACCGAAGTCCTGAGTCGACTGGATGTTACCCCAGAAGAGGTGTGACAGGCACCCACTGTTGCGATACCTCGCGATACCACCCTCTCACCCAGGTTGCCCTAATGAGAGTGAAGATAATTTGACCGAAGTCAAACACCAATTGTAAGTTAATTACGAAGTAACACTAATCTACGCCCTAACTGAGCTGATGTGACGAAATCTGACACACCAGCTTTGCGGTCCCTCGAGGAATCGAACCCCGGCCTGCAGTTTTGGAGGCTGCGTGGTCACCATGACCTAAAGACCATATGGAAGGGAACAGGCGAAGAGGGTACGTAAGTGCTCTACCAACTGAGCTACCCTGGCATAACGATGGGAACAAGCGACAAGAGACTATATGTTTAACCTAACGAAGTAACTCTTATCTACGCCCATCTTGGAGCCAGGGGTTGGACTCGAACCAACGACCACTCGATTACAAGTCGAAGTAACCCTATTCTACGCCCTTCCAAGAACACTGATGTGCTCCCGACTGGAGGGGTGGGGCCAAGCGTCCCCACTTATGGATGTCTCGCGACAGAGCCTGTCCCTGTGTCCAGTAGGGAACACACTAGTGTGTGTCCCTTAATTGTACCCTAAAGTACAATTTCCTCAATCTTCTTGACAGCCGATGACCCGTTCTCGTAGGCCTCGATTATCTCAAAGACTTTCTCTGACCACCCGCTGATCAAGTACACTCCGTCCGAGTTTACTGATACCGGGGTGTTCCCGTAACCAGCAAGATCGAAGATGTATAGCTTGGCGTTTGGTGCGACCTCCTTACGATATCGCTTCCAGAGAGTGTCAAAGGATTCAGGGCGAGGAGCACCCCAGAATCCGCCGTGGTCTCGATAAAGTTGACAGTCCGTGAAGACAACAACACGATCTACTACCGCCTTACGGTCTAACAAGTCCCGAGGGATCAAGTATCCGTTGGTAGAGGATCCCACCATATCAGAGTATTTTGCCAATTTATCGGTATTGCCAAGAATATTGCCCTTTGTCAAGTTCACCCGCTTTAGTGTGGTACCAAAGATTGAGACCTCAACGAGGGTTGATACTTCCTGCAATAGCATTGCCATGATCAATCCAACGTCCTGTAGCTTCATGGTAGACATCTTCGACAGTGCCGCAGACATTGACCCTGAGGTGTCCACAGAAATATGGATACGATCATTTGTGCCGAAGCCACGAATGTTTGCGGCAGAGTGTTGCATCGCTGTGTCCAAAGCAGCCAATATAAGCGGTGCGTACAAACTGTCGATTGATTCAAGTTCCCGTGCAGCTGAGTAGAATCGGAATGGGAACAACTTTGACTTCAACACAGCTTCCTTGTTTGTCAACAACACAATAACCTTTTGGATGTGCTCAGGTGAGACATTCGCTTCAAGGATATTACGTAGGTTACGCAAGGTAGCCATATAACCCATCTTTCGTCCGTCGATCATCTTCTCCCAAGCTTCACGCTTGATGAGAGTCTTTTCAGCATCAAGTTGTACGCCTTGTCCGGCCTTAGACAACTCAGTCTCCCATGTTTCAGGTGTCGCAAGTTGGTCGGCCACTAAGCGCTTCCATAAATCAGCTTGCGCTTCATCACGTGGCTTAGGGTGAGCAAGGAACAATACGTCTCGAAGCTTGAACGCGTTTGGTCGGTTGTACTTTTGAAGTTGATATTCATCGAACTTAGTAAATACAGTTGCCAAACCTCGTCGTAGGGCGTGAGACAATCCAGACACCTTCTTAGTACCGTTGTGCTTGTGAGTAATCGCAAAGTAAGCAAGCAACTCGGTCATTTCATCTGGTCGTTGGATAGCTCGTTCGATTCCCTTTTGGACATACGGCTTAGGTATATCTCGAATGCACTTGTCAAGCTCTACCAACAGAACCAATGGAACTGTTCGTAGGTGCATTTGTTCTCGGGCATACACAGCAAGCTTCGCAACGAAAGCTGGGTCAGTTCGAGCGACGTCACGAACGAGAGAACGAATACGGTTTAGCGTTTCATCCTTTGATTCGTAGAACTTGTCTCCCGACATCATTGTAGTCACCACAGCTGAGTAAAGCTCGAGCTTCGGCGACATAGTGTATGCTGTCTCCCCTTCATGGTTTGACGTTGTATGTACCCCTCGGGCCTTTTCATTGAATGACATATAATGATTTATTAAGTAACTAACCTCTTACTTTTATTATACACCACTACGATTTTTTACGCAAGCGATTGTGATAATAAACGCGCTTCATTGTGTTTCTTGGTTTTTGTTCTGGTGGTCGTGGGTTTTGGCTGACTGGCACTGTCATGACTCTATAGCCATCGTCCAGCTTAGTGACAGGAGAGTATGTCGTAACACCTCCTGGTTGCATTTGGAATGTACCGGGCTGCATAGGCGACGAAGCCCCACCACCGCCATTACCCCCACCAGTATGACCTGTTTGTCCGTACGCCTGTTGAGATGCATATGGCGCAAACCAATTGTTTCGCACCGCATCATCAAAGTCATCTCGGTACAACTGATATCGCATCCCGTCCTCCATCAATACCTCAACTCTGTCGCCAAAGTAAGAAGTGTTCATTACGCGCATACCACGTAACCGATCAGCGTAAACTAAACGTGATGAGGAATAATCAGGATACATAGGCATGTTTATTTACCTTCAGTCTTCTTAGCCCCACCTCCGGCAAGACCAGCGATGATGCCGTCAATGTTGATGTTAGGCATCTTGTCGATGAGTTTTGTCACAAGGTCCTTAACATCAAGCACGTCAGCGTTTACATCAGTAACCTTTGACATAAGCTCAAGCTTTGATTCTGCAACAGCAAGCTTGGTTAGGGCATCAGTCAATTCCTTCTTCGATGTCTTAAGAGCCTCACTGTCATTGTGGTCAATCTCAAACTGCTTTGTCTTAAGCGCAAGTTCGTGATCGGCTTTCAGCCCCTTAACAACAAGGTCATGCTCAAAACGAATCGCTTTGATTTCTTGTTCTTTGAGACGATCGGCATCAGAGAGCTTAGTCTTGTAGTTGTCGCGCTCACCAGTCATGCTCTTAAGAGCACTTTCAAGCGTTTCAATACGTGACTTCAGCTTTGTGATTGATTCAAACATATATTATTTATCTTTATTAATTAATTCATCTATCTTCGGTCCACCAGGGAACGCTTGGTCCTTAAACTGAGCGGCTCGCTGGGTACGTCGGTAACAAACGAAGAGGATACAGTAGACAGCAAGGTCAAGCACTGTGTCCTCAATCTTTTCGTCAGCTACCTGAAGGGTGCCGTTACGAATGAATGAAGCGAAGCGCATCATCTTGTCTGTCATGCGAGTGAAGAATCCCATCTCGGTAGTGACTGCTCCAGCAGAAGAATTTTCTACGGCAGTGAAATTCTTAAACGCATCTTCTGGGTCACCAGTGTAATCAGAGTTCTTACGCTTGGTTGTTTCGTACATTTCCTCTGTGATGCTCTTAAACATCATCAAGTACTTTTCTTGCGAGACTTTCATACTAGCGGCCTAGATTCATGTAAGGGAGCAATGGGAGCTGTGTGCCGTCACCTGATACAACCATAGTTGATGGTGTTGCACCGTTCCATCGCTTAGCGGCTTCAAGTTGAGCTTCGGCGAGAATCTTTTCAATGATCTTCTCACTATTAGCTGTCTCGAGAGCTTGCACTTCAAGGCGAGTCTTCTCAGCTAACGCTTCAGCACGCAAGATTTCCTGCTTCTTCTTTTCCTCTTCTTGAGCAGTAATGTTTGCTTGCGCTAACGCTTGCTGTTCCTGCACCTGCTTATTCTGCACTGCAGCTTCGTATTGATCGTCAAAGTCAAAGTTTGTAATTGACACATCCTGCACAATGATTCCGTCATTAGCGAGACGATCAACTACTTTGGTCTTAAACTCAGACGACATCTGCGCTCGGTTTTCGATGATACCCTGAGCAGTGTAAGCGGCAACAACTTCTTTCAAAGATTCCTGTGAGCGAGGAACAACGTATCGTTGCTCAGCTTGATTACGAACCTCTTCCCAAAGTTCCCGCACCCGTGATGGGTCAACTTGGTAGTTCACCACAGCCGCAACTGATACCACCTGACTATCCTTTGAGTATGACAACTCATTGATGGTCAACGCGTTAACTGTTACGTCCACCTTATAAATGTTTGAGGTGAATGGGTTAACAAAGTGAAGCCCTGGCTCCAAAATTTCCTGCACCTCACCGAAGGTGGTAAGTACACCACGCTCCGTCTGGTCAATTACCTCGAAAGCACCAAGGACAAGGAACAGCACAACGAATGCGGCGACTCCTCCAAGGATAAGCTTAATGGTTGCAATAGGTGACATAATTATTTTCTTTTTTTATTTTGTTTTTGTAATTTTTTGTAACTAGCGATAGATACCTTATACGTGACATAAATCAACGCGCATAGTAATGCAATACCCACCACCGTTAAGAATACTTTTGACATACTATTTGTAAGTCGACTTAACCTGATAGACATACGCTCGCTTCCACACGTCACCGACCTGGACGTTTACCAAGAAGCGGTGATAGCCATACTTTGAGTCGACACTTTCGTATCGGTCTAATATGACCAGCTCAGCTTCGTTGATGTGAAAGTAGTGCCCCCGTACAACAGAGGCGGGGTCTTCAATGATGTTAAGCCCTTCTTTTTGGAAACCGGGCAACGTAGCATTTTGTTTTTCTGTGGGAGCAACCCCAAGCATTGCCAATGTCGCATCACTCATGAGAGTGCCAAACACGAACATTGGAATGAATTTGTTGGTATTCATCTTATAATTTGTTTTTAACAACCAGATATACCGCAAAACTGATTAGAGCAAGGCTCGTGAACATCGTGAGGAAACCCGGGAGCATCGGAGAGTTGCAGTAGTATGAATCACTAACACACGGGAACAGAAGTTGGTATATCGTGTGGTAGATTTTATTCAACACAATGATCGCAATCGGGGTTCCTACAATCGCAGCGAGAATGTACCGTTCTTGTTTTGTCATCTATATAAGATTTGCTAGTTTTAATAATTCATTTGCCTCTTCGCTATCGTCCTCTATATAGGCTATACTCTTATTATATACCCCTATAGATAATTTGTCCAGTGGCGCATACATCATCTCACCGGACACAGGACACTGCATTGGTTCAGGGTCGCGAGCACGTGCCAATGCCTCTTTTACATTAGGTAACATTGACATAATCACCGAGACGATCAACATCAGATTGATAATTGTGATGCTTTGAGCTTGGATGTACAGCAACGGCAGCACACAAGGTCCCTTTAGGTATTTCTACCCCGCTGTTGTCACAGATATAGTCTTGCTTGGCTGTACCATATAAAGATACAGCGCTTTCGTTATACTGAGCCACACGCTTATGGAGCGCCTCAGCTTCTTCAATGGTGAGAATTTTAACTGCCATATTAATCAATGCTAATAGTAACTTGTTTGATAACGTAACCATTCTCCTTAGCAAATGTTTTAGAAAAGCCACGTGGGGAAAGGCTGATAGCTAACGGAACTATCTTCTTTGTTTTATATGGCGAGCCCTCACTGTCCATAATCCGATCACCGTCCACCAACGCATATGCTTTAATTTTTTTCATCTTGAGCAATAATTATCGTATAAATGTATTCGTTACCCCACTTCTTTGTAAGTTTGTCAAGAGACTCATTTGTCTCAATGACTTGGCGGTTGCTATCAAGCACAGCCCACACGCGCACACCAACCTCAGTCGAGGCGTAGTTTACAGAGTGCACATTTGAATCGTCATTAACCATAATTCGGGTGGGACACAATTACTAATAATGTAGTTTGATAACGTACATGGGACTGTTGCCGTCAATGTGACCGTCGAAGTAGCAATATCTATCATTTTTTTCTGCAGAGAATATCGACCTAATAATTTCGTTCAGCAAGTAATGGACAATGAGGATGTTCAACAGGATCGTCGAACTTACCACCATTGATTCATAGTCTTTAACCATGTGACTTTCTCCCTCGCTTTGGCTTAAGATGCGCAGCTGCTTTGCACGCATCACATTCTCCGCACCCGTGACTCTTGATGCGCTCGACCTCATCAAGGAGCTCGTTAGTTATCTTTTGTGACATGTCCTTTGGCAACCCAACTGAGATTAAACCAGCTTGATACCCTGCAAAGAAACCACCCAGATGTGCTGTCTCAATAGGAACATCAAGCTTTTCGAGTTTCATGAGAAACCGCGCCAGCATCTCCTTACCAGTATCAACAAGGTCATTGTTATCACGTCGCACTACCTTATGATTTGCGGGCATGAATGGTGACTTGATTGGTTTTTCTTTTTTCATATATTACGAATTAACAGTTCCAAATAATGACTCAAACTCCTCAGCACTTACTACAGACGTATCTTTTTTACTGCGACTAAGCACGTCAGATACCACATCTTTAAACGCTTGCTTAGTGGCCTGCTTGTCTTCTCGCGACACAGCGGCTCCTTCAATAACCTTATCGAAGATAACTTGTTTGTGTTTCAGTAGCTTAAGCAGTTTTTCATCAATGGTGTTTTCCGCATGAAGCTGGTAGATGTTTACCGATGCGGCTTCTTGGCCTGGTCGGTGGATACGGTCTTCAGCTTGTTGCATGTCAGCAGGGTTCCACGCGTAATCAAGGAAGAGTACGTTTGATGCGGCAGTCAGTGTAATACCAACACCAGCAGAACGAATTCCTCCGAAGAATATTTTTGTATTAGGGTCTTCTTGGAAGCGCGTCACAATAGCCCCGCGTTCCTCTACGTTCGTTTCTCCGGTGATCATGACACTCTTATCAGCATACTTTTCTTGTAGCTGACGAAGTGGTTCCATGAATGAAGAGAAGACGAGAATCTTTTCACCAGCCTCAAGCGTTGATTCGATCAAGTCAATGGCGGTTGGAATCTTACCAATAGCAGTGAGTTGACGCAGAATATTAAGCTTTGCCAACTGTTCTGCCGCGACCATCTTAGCGACTTCAGCGGGTTGCTTGCCTTTGTACTTGAACAGATACTCAACCAAATCATTTTCAGCAGAGTCGTATTGTCGTCGTATTGCAGGGTCAAGCTCAACAGGCACATCAACACGAACCTTAGGAGGCAACTGTGTCAATACGTCTTTCTTTTGTCGTCGAATAAAGTGCCGTTTGATGCGCTCGTGGAGTTCTTCGGTGTTTGTTGCGCCACTTACTTCGTAACCAAAACGGCCCTGATGACCACCACAATAACGACGGGTGAAGTCATACCAGTTGTTCCATATCTTCGGGTCAACCATATTGAGAAGTGTGTACATCTCAATGGGGCGTGACAGAAGCGGTGTACCAGAAAGAAGCACCACATGAGGAACGTGTTTAGCAATTGACATCAATGCTTTTGTTCGCATGGCAGTACGTGACTTCACCATGTGACATTCGTCAGCGACTACTACATCGAAGCGGGTCTTCAAGAGGGTGTCGAGGTGCTTCTTGAGGATGTCGTAGTTGATAATCCAGAGTTGCACATCAGCAGGAATGTTACGGATGTCAGTCTTACTATCAATCTCAACGTAACTCATCTTGGTCCACTTCTTTGCTTCTTTAACCCATGATGATTTTACTGACGCTGGCGCCACAATAAGCGAGCGAGTGAAGTTTTGATGCGCAATGTACGCGAGGGCTTGGAGTGATTTACCGAGTCCTGGCGGGTCAGAGATAATGGCACGTCCACCCGAAGCAATAAGAAACTCTACACCAACTTTTTGATACGGGTAAAGTTCTCCCTTAATACCCTTGATGATAATGTCGGTGTCAGTCTTCTTTTGTACCTCAGCCACTTTCTGCTGTTGCACATCCATAGCCGCATAATGCTGAAAGGAAGCGGCCACTTGCTGTGCGACGGTTGGTTCGATGATCGTGGTTGGATATGCCTTAACAATCTCCTGCACAATAATCGGGTCAGAGAATACCCATCGTTTAATTCCTTGGTCCGAATTGAATGTAAACTTATCCCAGCCGAACGTATCTTTTAGAGCGCGACAAAACTCAACCTTTTGCGGGTCGTAGTCGTAGTACAGCGCAAATACGTGATACGCAGATTTTTCAGCTTTGATATGCATATTACATTCATGTTACGGATAAATTAGATGAGGTTCTTCAGTGCCGTCATTTTGGTCATGGTCATTGCAGCCTCCATACCTTGACGGAACGCTTCTACAGGGTCTTCTTTAGCCATCTCTTCAAACTGCTTGTAGCTTTTATCCTTACGCATCTTTTCGATCGTGCTGTGATACGAAGTGAAGAAAGCATCGAGGATTGGAGCAGAGGCCTCGCCAGATGACTTGTCGCCAAATGGAACAAGTTCAGCCTTAAGTGCTTTCTTGCCGTCTACCTTTACCATCTTGAGACGCTTCTCTTTGACGTCGATATATGTTTCTCCGTCTTTGGTCATACCACTTGTAATGAATACGTCAGTGGCTTTAGGGTCTTCTGATGGACGCTTTTTAGTCTTCTTTGGGTCAAGTGATGACGCCCAACCCTCAGCGCAGAATACGATTGACTGAGGTGTTTCAAGCACTTCAAGCAACTCCATTGCGGCGATAATGGTCCCCATGTGATGAAGAAACTCATGTCGGTTGTCCATTATGAGCGGGTCATTCAACGAGAGGAAGAAACCGTTTTTAACAGGCAGTTTACCAACCGGAACCTTGTTCATCATGTTGGCAATCTTGCGGTTAATCTTTGGGAAGTGGAAGAACAATACAGGCGGGACCTCACCATCACGGCTAAGGTAGTCCTCCATAATTGCTCCATCCTCTAGCACTTGCTTCTCAATAGTTACATTTGTCATACGATTATAATAAGTCACCAATAATGAATCCAATCAAGAACAAGATTACTAAGATGTACCACTTAGGACGATTCGCCCACAATATTTTGATTATTTCCATAGTTTAATTCTACCACCTTATAATGAAATTGCGCAAGTAAACGCATCTGCTCCTCGAACCAGTCATCGTCTCGAGTAACTGTTTCAAGGTGGCGGAGATACAATCCAGTGGTGTGCTGTACAGGTTGCCAGACGATACCTTCAGGGCGTTCGGTCATGGTGCAGTAAAGCTTACACTGATGCGCGTGCTCTTTCTTTGCCTCCTCCATTTCGTTCTTTGACGTCTTGAATTCCCACACTTGATCAACTGTATTTGGTAAGTGGTCTATCTTTCCGACGAGCGTGATGACATCTTCAGTTCCAGGAATGGTGTACTGATGCTCCACTTTAATTTCGTTACACTCGCTGGGCAAGAGGTCTTGGATGTACTGATGCACAAGCGTCCCGTTCCACATAGCCATAATGAGTGGGAGCGGTTTTGTTTTGGGGTTGAGCCATTGTTCGGGTGTCGTGAGTCCATTGAGTAAGTAGTATAGCTCAGACGCATGATACCGGCCGATGGTGCGTGGGTAATCGCCAAACTTTTTACGAAGCAGCGGGGTCAGATTCAGGTCTTTCTGCATATGCCAAAATGTTAGACTCACTGATAACGTAACAATCTTGGCCGTCATACTTGATTGATTCTTTCCAGGTGCCCATGTTGCTGTGAACAATACGATCGCCTACTTCAAGTTCTGAGGCAATGTATTTTTCAAGCTTGTGATCATATGCCCCAGGACCAATCGCCACGACGACGGCTTCATTTTCTTTGCGAGATGAATCAGGGACAAAGATGCCAGAGGCGGTTGGTTCAGATGCTTCGGAATCAGTTAATGACCTTACGATAATTCTGTCTCCTAGTGGTATGTACTTCATATTTCAATAACGTTATCTTTTAATAAAACTCCCTTGGGACGGAAGTAGTTTTCGGCAATCTGCTTTAAATGCTCGTGATTGCCTGGGGTGTGCTCGACTTTGAAGCGTATTGTAATTTCGATTGTTTGAGGTTCTTTCATATGTAATTTAATGGTGGGAGAACCACGTCTCGGGCCAGGATATCGTACACAACGTGTATCCCAGTGCCGAGACCTAGCTCCCCCGAGCTAGGCTACAAGAGCCTCTTCTGGAGAACAGAAACCCAGAAGAAAAATTTGAGAGGTAAGCGAGCCACCGAAGCAAAATAAAAAATTGATTATCACACCACTAGTTAGCACCGCTTCAAAACACTTACCTCTTACTTTTATTATATACCTATATGATTTTTGTGTCAATTGACTATACCGTTGACAGGAACTCAGCTATGATGTGTAGGTTACTTAATAACAAAACATATGTCAGATAATATTTTTTCAACGCGGGATCTAACGCAGGCAGCTACTTTAATCACTTTGAAGTTCCCCCTCATCGGGATCGACTATCAAATTGAAGGGAGTAAGCCACAGCCAGTTGGTTACTTTAAGTTTGAGGATACGCCACGCCTCAAAGAAGCACGGCAGAAGTACACCCAGTCTTTGCTGAGTGTGGAGCCAAAGCTGTTTATGACCAACGTGCACAGCCTTAAAGCGGAAGTCACCAACGCGTTCAAGAACCCACACAATCGCGCGTTTGACTAATTTGACCGTGATGTTATAGTTTATACGCATGATGTTTTAGTTATTTTTGCATCATTGCGTGCTGCTCTTGTACTCTATATGATTGATTCCGCCCGAAAGGGTATGAATTAATTCGTAAAGCACCCGGAATCGACCCCGGGTGTTTTGCGTTTTTGCCAGCTACCTGCTATAATAAAAGTGTAGCCAGTCGGTTACCACCATCCCCGGCAATACAACACGATAGACCTCAGTCACGGGGGCATTACACAATACCTTAGGGTACGTAATGCACCGGTGATTGGGGTTTTTATTATGACTATTATCAATTATGGAAAAGCGCAATCATCATAAGACGGAGATAACTAACGTGTGGCCGAGAAAGGAATGGGACAAATTAAGAGGACGCAACCAGAAGCTCGTGATGGGCTATTTGGTGGCGCTTACGAGCAAGATTCGAAAAGGTAACGAGTACAAAAAACAGCGCAACGAGCCCATTCAGGAGATGTGGTGGGGTGTTCGTGTGTCGATTAAGGAAATTGCCAGCTTCCTCCAAAAGCAGACAGGCAAGAGCTATGCCGTGTGTCGTATATCAGCTCAAAGGTGTCTAAATTACCTACATGAAGTGGGCTATATTGTGGTGTATACCGGCAAGAAGGACAAAAAATTAGACCAGTACAATATCAAAAAGGCAATAGAGGTTTTATGGGATGACAGGAAGAATGTGAAGGCATTTTTTGCACCACGTTTTCCAGAAATGTCAAAATCAGGTGCAACATTTCACAAGGATCAGGTGCAACATTTCGAGGCGTCAGCTGCAACACAGGTGCAACATTTGGACCCTTCAGGTGCAACATTTCAAAACCCAAATGTTGCACCTGACAATGAAGAATATGGCTCAACGAAGCCCCTGAATGCACAAAATGAAGGGGCCTCTATAAATAATATATTACTTATTACGGAAAATGCTGATGTACCTGCTACCAGTGCTACGGAAAAAAATTTTTCTTTACCCTCAAATCATGAGGCTAAGAAGGACACTACCGTGCCACGTGAAACCTCTGCTACACTGACCAGCATGATTCCCGGAAGCAACTTCTTCAACCAAGATGACCTCCTCCCCGCATTCCGAGTGAGGCAAGATCCGTATCGCATGAAATTTGACAAGCCTGCAGATTTATTGTCATTTTGGGAAACGCCTGGTATCCGAGAGTATCCGCCGATTATTGATGCTGCAAAACAATTAATTGAGCATGTCAAGACTACGTATGGTTTCGACCCCGCGTATCTGTTTGAGGCTGAGAACTACCGCCGGATCGCGTGCCCAGATTTACGCATGGATATTCCGCTGACATTTGGTGATGTGCCAGATTACGTGATGGTGCCGAATTTGATGTTCTTGCCCGATAATTTTGAGCGCAACCTACAAGGCACTCACGTGTTACGGGATGCGCCTGACATTTTCCACAAGATGGTTACACTCCTTCGGTATGCGCCTCGAGGCATTGTGTACACACGAGACACGGGCGGGTATTGGCATCCGCCTGTAATGCCACTCGCGCTCGATTATTCTTCGTACACCCGCAGCCCTAAGACAACCGCTAGTCCGTTCCATCGTGACGCCTCATTGTCGCAGTTGCGGGAGATTGTGCGTGCCTACGACTTACCTGAGGTTGATGTGAATGGCAAAAGTTACACTGCACTGTACTTCAACATCGTTTTGAAGCGACAGATTTTTTGGCTGGCTGGCGTAACCGCTTACACACCTGAGGCACTGGAAGACATGCTCCCACGTTTTGAGAAGGACTTGCTTGAGAACAGTAAGTCAAAAATTTTCGGCGACTATCAACGCAAAATTAAAAGCGGTGTGATGGGTGAAACAAATCTCATCAACTGGTTCAAGGACTTCTGTTTCCGCTATCATCACAACGGCTGGTACACGCAACGTATTCGCAACGATGAGGGTGTGTTACTATTGGATTCATTGGGGGCGAATTGCCTCACGTCGGGGGCGGCAAGTGGAACAATCGCGTACATTCCAACACCATGGCGACATAATCGTGAGATGTTCTTCACATACGCGCAATGGTTGATGTACGAGAAGTTCAAAAACACGTTGATTTTAGAGGATATTGGACAAGGTTCTTTATAGGGCGGTATAATGTAGATGTATGACAGTACAAGAGCACGCTAAAGAGTATTTGGCGTTGGGTTGGTCGGTGTTCCCTCTTCGCAATAAATTAAAAACACCGAGCGCACCATGGAATGATTATCGCACTCAACGGTTAACCAACGAGGAGGCCGATAAAGTATTTCGCGCAGATTCAAACATTGCCTTAGCTTGTGGTGAGCTGAGTGGTATCCTCGTCGTCGATCAGGACCTTTACAAAGGGAAGCCTGGCCTGGAGAACATCGACTCACCGTTGAAGGCAATTACACCTCGTGGGGGCATTCACCTCTACTACAAATACACACCTGGTTCTCAAAACACTGTTAACGACAAAAAGGGAACAGACATTCGGTCTGAGGGAGGGTACGTTGTGCTCCCGCCATCAACGATTGAGCTTGACGATGGACGCACTGGACAGTACATGTGGGTTACGCCACCGACCAAAGAGCTCCTGGCAAGCCTCCCAGAGCCTCCAAAATCGCTTTTAGACGCGGTTTACGAGCATGATACGACCCAAACCCCGGCTAAGGCACTTTTTACGCCTGTAGGAGAGGATTTTGGGCCTGTAGGAGAGGGTGGTAGGAATAACGAGATTAGTCGGTTTTCGCTCACCATGCTAAACCGCTATAAAGACCCTGTAGCCGTGTGGCAGTTGGTATTGGCTCGTAACGCCACATTCACGCCACCGCTACCGATTAACGAACTGCGAACTACCTTTGAATCGGCAGCGAAGAAGTACACCGTATCGCCACCAACAAAGCAGGCACCGCACATCAGCAACGACCTGCTACAACAAGTGCGTGAAAAGGTGGACTTTCAACCGACGACGCTGAAGAACGATATTGACTTCACCATTCAGCAGTTGATTCAAGGGAAGAAGCAGGGATTCAGCACTGGCTATTTGGAACTTGATGCGTTGATGGGAGGCTTCATTCCGAGTCAATCGTATTTGATCTTCGCTGATACGAACGTCGGTAAATCAATGCTGGCAGTAAACATGCTCGTGTCGATGGCAAAACGAAACGTGAAGTGTCTCTACTTTGACTTGGAAAACGACACCGCCTTCTCGACTGAACGTATCATGATGGTTGCAAATGGTGGGCTGGTGAACTTGATGGACTATCGTGCGCATTTGGTTGAGAAGCCTGTGAACATTGATTACCTCAAAAAAATCTTCACGCCGGTGTACGAAATGGAAAGTTGCTTGGATGTCTGGTCAATGACAAAGATGCTCGACCGCTTCGGAGAGATTACGTGGGCTGGTATAAAAACGGTAATGGATGAAAAAATAAAGGAAGGTGTACAAGTAGTTATCATCGACCACTTGCACTACTTCTCGCCCGCCGAAACTGACCACGCCGTTCTTGGAGAAATTGCCCGCCAGATAAACAACTACGCCGCTGAGTACAACATTGCGATTGCTTGCGTTGCCCACACGAAGAAAGGGTTGACCGAGAACAAGAAGGGTAAGGATGAAAACTCAGTGCGAGTGATACGACCTACGATTGATCACATTTCTGGTTCTGCTATGATTGCAAAGCACTTTAAGAACTTGATTTCGATTCAGCGCAACTACGCATCGGTTGACCAGGAAGAACAAAAGCAGACAAAGGTGTACGTTGACAAAACAAAATATGGACCATCTGGTAGTTTTGAATTGCTGTTTGACGCTACAACGTTTTTGTTTCGTGTGCCGCCAGTGAATTACCAGGTGACGCAAATGAAACAAAAAGCAATGGAAGAAATGCTGGAAGAAGAAGTGGTGTTACCCTTACTCCCCGTTGAGGAAAAAGAAATCGCGCCAGTAATTGTTGAACCGCCAAAACCCGCGCCGGTTATTGTTGAGATTGAAGACGGTTTGCCAAAGAAAAAACCATCCATGCTTGAACCGAAAAAGATTGAAGACGAAGACTTAGGCGACATTCCTTTCTGATATGACTGAAATAAATATGGACAACATTCCGCTGTATTGTCCGACGAGCCCGGTTGCGAAACGATTGTACGAATACTTGGAGAAGGTTTGGGAAGCACATCCGCATACGTACGTGAAGCGTGAACAATTGTATTTGGTTGGAGCGAAGAATGGTTTACAACGCAATGAGATTTATACTGCATTGAAAGAATTGGAGCGTGTTGTAAATTGCATTTCGTATTGGGATTCTACGGAGCGAACTGTATTTTATTTGGTTGCACCGTTTACGCCTGAAGAAAAAATCAAGATGATTGATGACGCGGTGTGGTTTGAGAAGTTACCTGGTTGATGACACAATTTTGCATTGTGTCAATTTTGCAGCTTCCTTCAAGTGGGAGTGAAGAAGTGATTGAAGCTGGGCTGCGACTGGCAGCATAAAAAAACCCCACATCAGGCGAACTGATGCGGGGTTTGATTATTTATTTAATTGTTAACTTGCGTTTGACTTTTCTGCATCTTCGTAGATGCCCATGTTGAAGTCAGTGCCTACCTTGTCTTTAACGAACTTGATAGCCATTTCATTCATACGATCGGCGTCAACCTTGCTTGTACCATTGTGCCAGTTTTCGATCTTGGTCTTGTATTCTTCGATCTTTGCTTCGTGGTCTGCAATTTCTTTGTTAGCGCTTTCTACGAACTTAGCGTGTGAAGCACGTGCGTCTTCTGTGTTCTTTGTAATGTCTTCGAGATCTGGTGATTCGAAGTGAGTAGCGATACGGAGTTCGTATTCACTACGTGCAAGATTCTTGTCAGCGCGGGTAATAGATTCCTTAACATGAGCAATCTTGGTTTCTACGTTAGCGATGAATCCGAGTAAGGCCTGAACTTTTTCTGTACGCAATACGTCACGTGCTGCGTTTTTAGCTGACTTGATAAGTGCTGAGTAGTTAACTGTGGTCATATAGTTTTTTTGTTGATTTTAAATTGAATAGTAGTCTTCTTCAGTTCAGCTAGGTAATAACTGAACTTGCTGCTGATGTGTGCTTTGATTAGTTGATTGTACAACTCCCAGTGCTCTTCTGGTGTGATATGTTCGGTGACAAGCCGCCATGTTGTCAGCTCAGGGTTACAGAGAACACATCGCCAGTTAGGATGCGAAGACGTAGTTTTGTACATCACGATCCAGTATTGTGACTGGGGAACTGTGTGTATTTTTACTGCATTGGGGTTTTCTGCAACCATGGCAGCGATGCGCTCAGCGTTAGTAATTGACATACTCTTACGATTGTTTACGGATGAGCATGTGGCCCTTCCATTCTAATTGATTGAATTCTTTTGGGAACACTTTTTGGAATATTGCAACACTAAATCGACATGCATCTAGTTCTGATGTACCAAGCAAAGCGTGACCTACTTCGTGAAGTGTGGACATTATTGATGGCTCAGGACCGATTTCGATTTGGTTAATGTATGGTTTGTAGCAGTAGTATTGACCATGTGTAACCGCATACGTAATTGTTGGTGAATAGCTTTTGAAACTATTGGCAAGGGTGATAAGTTCTTGCAGTTTTTGGAGTTTAGTAAGCTTTGACCATTTACGATTGTAGTGTTCTTTTTTCCATTGTTTGACTATTGGCAAGCACCAATCGACGTTAGTAATGCTTACTGCAGCAATTACTTCTTCTGTCGTTGGATACATATTAGTCGACGATTTCTTCGAAACGTTTACGTGAATTGTCTGCACGTTCGTTAACTGATAATGTGCTTCTGTACGGAACGAGTTCGTCATCTTCTTCTGCTGCATGTGCTTCTGGGAAGTCGTCATACGCAAGAAGTGATTCATGTTCGTTGGCTTCTTGAGCGTCGAAGTGTGGTCTGACTTTGTCTTTAGCTGTCTCACTTTTTTCTAACAGTAAGTCATTTAGCTCGTTTGCAATCTGCATGATTTCGTCGTCACTAACTTCTTCGTAAGCTAGTTCTTCAAAGAAATTGTAGATATGCTCGCTTATGTCAAGAATCACTCGATCCGCCATCTTCAAGAAAGCGCGTTCTCGAGGAGTGGTGGTCGCTTCGAAGTCACGTTCGTCGTCTTTACCAAGGTTCGTCGTGGTGGCGGTGGTTTCTGACTTCGCTGGGACCGAGTGAGTGCCAAAACCCATTGAGCTTGTAGTTGTACGTGCTGGTATAACTGGAGCAGGTGGTGGTGGTGGAACTTTGTAGTCAGCTTCGCCAGCTTTGATTAGCTTAATGATACTTGGGAACGCTTTTTTGGAAGCGAAGTATTTATTAAGGTCAATTATTTCGAAGGTGTTTTCTGGTACAAGTTCTGCGTCGTCGTGATACACCTCAGAAGCGATAAGTAATCCTTCTTTGGTTTGTACCATCTCGATTGGATTACCACCGTTGCGTGACCAGATGAGGTCAACAGGCTTGTGGGTTTTCTTTGTCATGCGAACCATAACGAATGCTATAGTTCCGAGTGCACCGATGTTTTCACCTTTACCGTCGAAGTACCGTGCAGCTTCGATAGCGAGAGCCTCACTATCGTTGAATCTTTTGTATGTACTAGCATACGTGCCGTAGGTACTGGTTAAAGGCTTTAGCGTTTTGTATACATAGCCGAGCTCTTCGGTATGCATTTTCATTAGCTCATCAGCATTACGAATTACACCGTTGTGCAATAGGTAATAGTCGAATTCTAGTTCGTCGTGGTTAACAAGGAATGGGTGGGTTTGTTCTAGTTCGTTCTCGGTTGATGTAGGCATCCGATGGTGGAAGAACTTGATTGGTGCTTCTGACATGTAGGTGTCAACGATGATTTTGGTTGGTTCTGTTGCTCTGTCGATAACTACTTTGTTAGGGTAGATTGACATGAGACCAAAGCCACGTTGACCTCGAGTAAGCTGTCGTTGGTATTGCTCAATGACAGGCTTGCCAGTTGCGCGGTTTTTGTTGTTTTTGGGAATGAATCCAATGATGCCACACATATGGTTATAATGAATCTATGTTACGGATAATGTCATCTACTTCGTACTTTTTCATTTGCACTTCGTCTTGAGGAACGATGTCATCAAGTGTTGTAACTTTGTCTTTTGCTACAACTACAGTTGATGCAAATGATTCTGCTGTTTGGGGTTCAAGTTTCTTGTTTTCGATGTTGTATATGAGCTCGATTAAGGCACGAGGATCTTTTGCTGCGCGATCTTCGTAGGGGATGCCGATGATAATCTTGCTGTTGTTGTCTGTGCGTCGAACTTGACCAGTTTTAGGATCAATACGTGCAACGTAACGACCAATCGCGCGCTTTTGCATTTTTTGCATGACGCTGATGATTTCTGCAATTGGTTTGTTGGTTGGCATTACGAACATACGACCGTCTGGCCACATAGCTGCGAACCCGTTTACATCTTTCTTGAAGCCAAACAGGAAGTAGTCGTGCTTGAGTTGCCAGTTGAGGCCAGCAATACGTTCTGCAATGGCTGATGAGAAGAGACTTACGTTGTAGTCATCGTTGTACATTAAGCCGAAGTGCTGGTGAATGTCAGGAATACTTTGCTTACGTAATACTTCTGTAGCCATTTTGGGACTAGTTAGTGCACGCTTGCTTGGCTTCTTGAATTTGGTTAGGTTCCAACCAGTATTGATGTTCCAACCGACACCAGCTTTGTGTTCCATGACTGCTTCTGGATTGAGGATGAAGTCGATTTGTTTTTGGAACACTGGATACAATTCGAATGATTTGATTTCTTTACGAATTGATTGTGAGATGCCACGTTCGATGATTTTGTAGTCACCAAGCATCATGCGTTGAAGAGTTTGGTTTTGCTCTTTGGTGCGTGTGATGAAGTCTGCTTTCGCAAGTTCTGCGTTACGCTTTTTAAGTTCGTGCCATACAGTAACGATGTAGGCAAAGGTTGCGTAGGCGAGTTCTGGTGTGGTCATCCATTCTGCTGTAAGACCACGGATTTCGTTTGTTACTACGTTGCCTTTACGCTCATAACGGAACTCGGTTAGTTTGCCGTAGTTACCTCCCTTGAGACGATTAAGAGCTGATACACGGTGGTCAGATGCAGCGATAGGTAGAAGGTATGTTGCCATTACGTTTTCTACACGTGTAACTTCTGCACGACTTGTTGGATTTAGTCCGCTGTAGTCTGATTCGCGTGAGTGAAGGAAGTCATCTACGTGAATGTGACCACCGATTGGTGAACCAATAGATAGCGTTGTTAGGTCTACTGTTGGAATTTTTTCACTGATGGTAGTAAGCATTGTGCGTAGGTTTTCTACCATTGTGCTGATTTTCTTTGTGGCAACTGGACGCAGCTCTGCTGTTGATGAGGCACCGTCCCAACCGAAGTTACCAACGTTTGGAATTTGGAATCCGTTGTTGCCTGATCGGTATTGTGGGTTACGTGAGAAGAATGAGTTTATGATTTGTGATGCATCGAGGCCTCGTGTACCGAAGAACATGAGGAACTCTGGATCACATCCAATCATGAATGGTAGCTCTGGTTCTACCCATGTTGCTTTTACTGCTTTTGGCTTTGCTTTTGGTTTAGCTTTGGTTTTCTTAGTTGACTTGGGCATTTGTTGTTTCTTTATTACACTTTGGACAAACGACTTCTTCTAACGATAGATCACATTCGAAACTGTATGCACAATGCACACATGTACAGATGGAATCTAGGTTAGTGTCACGCCATCGTCTGTGGTGTTCTGGTTGATAAATACCTGATTCGAGTGGGTCTCTGTCTTCAGGTTCTCTTGTTTGGACAAATGGATTGTCAGTAAATTCCATTGGTCTAAACGTCATTGTTGGTCTGTTTGACCGCATTGCGCTCATGTTGGGGTCAATTGGACTACCTTGATCTATTGCTACTGTGGCTGTGCGTTGTATGATGCGTTCGAGAACTTGTGCATAGGCTACTTGTACTTCTGCGTAGATTAAATCTGCGTAGTTGAACGCGTAGTCTGAGTCTTGTTCTATCAGTGTTTTGGCAAACTCGAATAATCTTGGGTTGATAACTTCCCAGAATGTACGGTTGCCTGAGCCATCAATTTTGGAGAATCTAATGAATAGACCGTTTCGGTCGATTGATTCAATCAGAGTAGCTACGTTGCTGTAATTACGTCCATCTGCTATGGCACGTATTTCGTCACGTAGGTTGAGGTTGTTGGTTTGTGCGTACTCTTTGAGTTTGTACTCATAGTTGATGAGCTTGCGAAGGTCACGGGTTACATCGTAATCGTCATGATCACAAAAGTATTCCATGTTTTCGTAGCTGTTGTCGTCTTCGTTGGTTTCTGTACCAATGTCGCCGTCATCTATCCAGCAACTACCGTAAGCACGTCCTGATACATCACAGGAGAAGTGCATGTCATTGCCGTAGTGGATTGCACCACAGTCACCGCAATACATGAATGTAGGCAGTGGGCGAAGACTAAGTACGTTAATGCCTGGATGACTAGGTTCAGCAGATGGCGCTGATGTGGTCTGCGTCTCGGATGTCTGCGCTGTGTTTATTTCTGGCATTTAGTTTAGGGACATTAGCTGATAATGGGTTAATACAGAAAAAGTCGAACCATAGTCCACGACGCTTTTCAGCAGATGTGAAGTAGTCTTCTTCTGTTCGTTTAGATTCAACCCACCGGGGCTGTATTTTTGGCTCGTTGAATGCTTGATTCATGTTTTTTCATTTGGGCAATTATGTCGTTAGCTGCTTTGCTGGCTAAATCTTTATTACGTTGTGCTGAGCTGGCGTAATTAAGGTGAGGGTTCAGGGTGGTCTTGGAAACTGAACGTGCAAAGTCCCACAGGATGTCGATGATTTCATCTTTCATAGTTTAGATGCTACGTAATAGTGATGTTTTAAATGCTTCGACGTCATCCATTGTGCCGTCAAGTAATAGGCCGAGGCAGAACTTTTCTATGTCAGCTACAGCTTGCTTGGCGATTGGGAACATGTCTTCTTCACAGTAGTAGTACTCGCGTGATCCGATGGTAGCGAATGTTTTTGATCGTGTGTTGATCTGAACTTCTATACTGTTGTTGCTGTCACGATAGACATGGTTGCCATTGAGTGATGCTTTTTCGTTAATACTTTTGACTTTTTTAACGAGAGCTTCGCGTGCTTGTACTGTGGCATCGACTGCTTTGCGTGCTGTTGCAGTAAGCTTTTCAAGTGTTTTAAGATCAGCTTGAACTGCACGGGTGATGTCTGCAACTTTTTGTGCTGTTTTGTCAGCAAGGTGTGATTCTAGGTGACGGAATAGATACTTTTTTACTTCGATAACTTTAGTTTGATTCATGATTAGATGAGATTAATGTGGTGGACAGTAATAAATATTTGGAGTGCGATTGATAGCATTCCGACTACAGCTGTGATGGCTCCTTGGCGTGGAGACAACCCAGCGTCTTGATACCGAATACCGGACCAAGTGATTGCTGCGAATAACGCTATCGTGTAGATAGCGAGTAATACGATGAGGCTGATGATAAGTACGTTCATACTTTGATTGGTTCTAAATGACTAGTAAGGTAAAGAAAACAACGCCTTTGGGTAAGCGTTGTTTCTGGAAGTACGTTGTCGTCGTTGCTTTGGTTCATCTCGCGCTTGTATGCTTTACGGAAGCGTAAGATGTCTGTTTGATTGAGGGTATCAATGAAGCTGTATGTTTGGTCAAGCGTTTTTTGATCAAAGAACTCGTTTGGATACGCGGGTTTTTGCTTGCTCATTTTTAAGGTTGGTTAAATGTTCGATTAAGTATTTGGCATACGAAACTAAGAATTCGCCTTGCATACCACAAGTAAGGTAACAAGTGAATTCGAGTTTGTTTGCTTTAACTGCTTTGGTGTATTGTCGTTTGAGATTAGGTAAGTCGTTAATAGTTACGGTAGGTTGTTTCATACACGTTTTCTTTAAAGAGTATGATGCAGATACCCAGATTGATAATGAATAAGAAGATGATGAAGAAGTTAATGCTTGTTGTGTCATTAGCGTCTTGAATCATTTCTTCTATTGTTGTGTTTTGTATGGTTATTTTATTGCCGTCTAATGCAGCAAATTTGCCGTACATTGTGTTGATGATAATACTGCCACTGAATGTATGATCAGTGACGTAGTAATACCAACGGATGTCGCCTTCTGAAGCAAACCAGTCGTTGTCTTCATACACGTAGCCTGATTTGCATTCGAGTTTGATGTCGTTGCATTTTAGGTAGCGTGAGTAAGGAATTGAGAAGATGTCAGCTGGATATTGTCGTTCATGAAGTGTGAGTGTGTCAGCTCGGTTTGATTCTTGCCCGTCATAGTCCCAGGTGTAATACGTTCTGGTACATGTCTGTGGGTTTTCTTCTGTGCCACATTCGTAGTATTCAGTGTGCTGTGTGTATTCTTGTTGCACTTTGGTAATGCTGAAGTAACTGTTGTGTACATCTGGGTGAGTGACGGGATTTGGTGTGGTGAATGTGCCGTACGTTATGATGTTGCCTTGCTGTGAATCAACGGCGTAATTGAATGATGCTGTTGTCGAAGCTTGTATGGCTGTGTTGTATAGCTTGGCACGTTCGTATTGGTAGTTTTCAGCTGTATTCTTGATGAGAAGCGTTAAGGCGCCTAACAGTGTGAATAAAGCAATGATGAGTAGCGTTTTATGAGTTGGTGTTAGTTTGGAAAAGATTTCTTGCATCGTCGTTATTTACGTTATATTCGAGATACTGATAATCTTGTCGCATATAGCCAATCATAGTAAGCACTGGACCGACTGGGAATGAGCGTACGAAGCGATTGTAGGTCTTGACATCGTTGTTGTATTGTTCACGGTACGATGCGAGACGGTTTTCTGTGATACTGAACTCGAGCATTAGCTTGTCGTAGTTTTGAATTGACTTGAGGTCTGGATACGCTTCTACGATTGAGGCGAGCATTAGCATTGCTTCTTCAACTTTGCCTTGGTTGCCTAGTGCGCGTGCTTCGATTACTTGTGTTAGTGTTTGCTGTTCGAATGCGTTGTAGCTTTCAACTGCATCAACAAGGTTATTGAAGAGATCGACGCGACGTTGTTCTTCTTTGCTGATGTTTGACAAAGATGTATTAATGTTTTCTTCTGCTGAGATGGCTTTGTTGTACCATCCACTGACGATCATTGCGAACAATACTGCTACGGATAGCAAGATTCCGGTAATGATAAGAGGTTTGTTTAGAGTCATAGGTTATTTTGACGTTAAATTATATTCTTTTTGGATAAGTTCTATGGCAAACCATGCTTCTTCTGCTTCTAGTAGCTCAATGATTGATTCTACTGTAGCTATATCTGGTTTGCTGTTTGCTGTCATATGAGATATTTGTGACTCATAGACGTTTTGCATTCTGCGGTTAATGTTGATCCATTTGTCGCGTTCGTGCAGTCTGCCCCATATATACGTTGATATACAAGCGAATACTGCAAGAAGCACGAATAGAGGTGTAGCTTGAAGCATAGATTAATGGTTACTCATAATTTTCTTCACTGTCGTTGCATTCGTCATAGCCGCAATTGTCACATTGTAGCTCTCCTGAACTGTTTTGCCAGGTGTGTTCTGTATCACCGCAATTTGGACATTCACCCATAATTAAGGCTTAAACTGGCAATGTTCAAGCTGTTGAGCACGACTCATGATTGGCACACCTCCTGCACTGAGACAGGCATCGAATGATTGTTTGTTGAAGGTGTTTTCTGTTTGCACAGTTGGTACATCTTCTGCGGGGCCGCTTAATGCCCAGACAAGCATTCCACCGATTAGTAAGCCAACGATGAAGCAGATCATGTTGCGTTCTGCGTTTTCTGAGTCAGACATATTAGTCATTGGTTTGCTTAGCGTCATCTGGATAATGTTGCGTTATGTAGTCTTTAGCGTGCTCACCAGCGATTTTGACAGCTTCAGCAAACGTTTGGTCTTCGATTATGCCGCCATCAGTTACATTGCAGTCGATATAGTCATCATCACTGAGGTAGATGTCATAGTCGTAGCAATTGCTTTGGTCACTGGGTTGGACGCGTACGATTAGTTCTTTGATCATATTTTGTCGCACCATATTGCTGAGTCAGATGAAGTGACAAAGCATTGGTAGCCTTTGATTACAACTGGATAAACTTGTGAGTGATCTGGCAGTGTTACACTTTCATCTTCAATAGGTTTTGTTGCGTTTGTGTGTTCTTTGTCACGTTCGTAGCTAAGTGAAGCAATTACTGCAACGAATATAAACATTGCTGCAATTGCAATAGACAGCAAGATTATTGTGATTTTCATGGCTTGATTGAGTATTTTGGGTTAGGACTAAATTTGATTGTGAATTCGCCTGTACGCTTATTGCAGTCAATGATTACACGTGAGTTAGCTTCTGGCCAGATATGAATTACATCATCTGACTCAAAAGCCATATCGTGTTCAATTGCACCGGTTTTGATGATTTCACGGTAGTCACTGCATGAGCGTGAGCTGCGACGACCAGCTTTGAATTTGATTTCAGCCATTAATCATTTTCAGCTAGGATTAATAATGTTTCTGGGCAATTAAGCAGTAGATTGGTAGAGCCATAGTTGAATCCTTCACCAATGAGGTTTACGCTGTATTTAGGTATTTTCTCAGTAAAGAAGATGGTTGTTTCTGTTTCGTAAGCATTAGCAATACAGCCATTAGGATATGTTTCAATTAGCTTACGTAGGCTTTTAGCGTCATCTGCGTTGCGGATTACTCTGTGCAGTGAGCTTCTAAATACAACGAATGGTGTTTTGCGTGGTGCGTAGATACCATCTTGTAGTTGCATTGCACGTGCTAGTTCTGTGAGCTCTTCTGCTTGGATTTCTTTGAAGTTTTGACGACACCATGTTTCTTCGTGTTTGGCTAGGTGTGCTGTTGCTTCTTCTTCTGTGTCGCATAGTTTGTTTGGCTCTTTTGCGATTGTGCTGCTTGGGTACATTGTGGTGCGGTTTTCTTCTTGTGTTTGTGCCCAACCTCTTTCTGCGTTGTGTGTAACTGTGACTATTTTTGGCTTTGGTGCTTGGAATAGAACTAGGTATTTAGTAGTTTCCATGTGATTACGTTGTTTGTGTGAATACAGTTTCTTCGTTAGTAGTAATATCGGCGAGTAATTTGATTGTGCGTTCTAACAATGAGATTTGGATGTGCTGACCAGCTTCTTTGTTATAGCCTGATTCGCCTGCGTCAGCTTTAACGAATATGGATGGGAAAGGATTGAATAGGGTGTGCAGATTGACTGAGATTACGCCATGTTCGAATTCTTTATGCTCAACGTCAAGTAGGACAACTGGTATGTCACAGAACGGGCAATCGAAGTGCGTTTTGATTTGAATGTTGGATACTTTGAGGCCGTATTTGTCAGCTAATTTCTGCAGTACATCTTGGTTGAGTGTGCGCATTTTGTGTTCTGTTAGAGTGTTTTGTTGCATGGTAGACAATTGTAATTTTTGTGGTGTTGTAATTAGGTGTTATCGTCAATGAATAGGCCGCTAAATATGTAGCCTGCGTCAATGTCGTAACGTGATTTTATGCCGATTGTAATGGATTCTCCGTAGCATGAGATGATTGGGGCGTGACCTTCTGACATGCTGATTTGGATGAAGCCTGCGCCTGCTGGTTTGCCCATCATTTGGCGTGCTACATCTGAGTGTTTTGCGGTAGGGGAAAAGATTGCAAAGTCACCAGATTCTCCGACGATGTATTTGAGTTGATCCATGTTAGTGAAGCTTAATGATTGTGTATTTATCTGCGTAGCCATTAGAGAACGATTGAGGATGTTCGATTACCGTATAACCTTCATCACGTAGCATTTGGCGTTCGTCTTTGCCGTGATAGCCAATTTCTAGATAGCTAATGTTGCATATAGTTACGATGGTGCTGAGGTTATGCATAGCTTCTAGGGCAGCAAGTACATCACGGAATGGAACGCCTAAATTGAAGCTGCCTATAGCAAAGACAGCGTCGTATGTGCGGTTTGGCTGGAATGATTTGATGTCGGCGTGGAGGATGTATGGTTTATTAGCGAAGGTTACGATTTCGGGGGTTACGTCGATGCCTGTGTAGTCTGTGATTTGGTCTGAGTCGAGGAAGTCAATGATGCGTCCATCACCGCAGCCAACGTCAAGAACGCTGTGTACATCTGGGAAGTCTGTGAGTATTGAGGCGATTTGATTGAAGCCGTTTTCTTGGTTTTCTTTGGTTGACCAGTTGCTGCGATTCCATGATTCGATGCGGTCGGCTGAGTGTTTGTATAGGTCTGATACGTGTTTAGCACTGCAATAGTTTTCGTAGAGCATAAGTAAATAGTTGTATTTTAATCACGTATCCAGATGAGACTATAACAGTATGAATCTAGTTCTTCGTGTGTTGCTAAACAGTTAACAATGTATGCTGGTTTGACGTTTAAGTGATGTGTTTTAGGGCAGGCTGGCATCATGTTATTTTGCGTTCCTGGTTCGCTCGAAATTAATTTATCTATTGTTAGTTGGTTTAGATAACGTTTAATTTGTGTATTTGTATAGCTTTTTACTTCATGTGGGTATATTGCAGTTGCTCCAAGTTTACCGATGTGTCGGATTCTAGCTATGCGTATTGTTTGAATGAAGCGTAGGTAATCTGGGTCGAAGTGTATTTGGTTGATTGTTTTTGGTGATGTTGGGTATTTTTGTTTCATGTTGTTATAAATAAATGGGTAAGAGTAAAACTAAAAAACCCACTACAGAACTTAATCAGTAGTGGGCTTAATAGACGCACTACAATAAACAAACTGGGGGATAGTATAAGTTGTTTGAATGTTGTAATGCTGTATGTAATTTGATGTGAGTAGGTAATACGATGCTCACGAACGCGTAACTTGTATGAAACAAGGGATTTACAGTTGATACGATGTAAGCGCTTAACCTGGATTAACCAAGAATGCTGCATTCACTATGCTGTGATTGCAGGGGCTGCTGCGGCTACAAGTGGGTCTGTAGATGCAGCGGCTGAGGCTTCGAGTCGGCGAGCTTCTGATGCGGCTTGCTGACGTGCAATTTCGCGGTCTGCTACTTCTGCAGGGATTGAAACTGCTACACGGAAGTCTGCGTCTTGCTTACCTTCACGCTTCTTGTTAGCGAAGAGAAGGATTTGAGCATTAGCAGTAAGTGTGATGTTGAGGCCAAGGTCACGGTCTAGCTTGATAGTTAGGCGTGGCTTTGATACATCTTCAGCGTCACGGTCATTAATCCAAGCGTTACCAATAGATAAAAGCTTGCGTGAATCACCGAGTACTACGTTGTTGTTTTCTGTTGACATAATGTAATTTAGTTATGAATTTAATTAAAAGCAGGCACTAACACCTACACATCATGAGTAACAAGAACCTTATTACCTCACGAGTAGCAGGGAAACCCACCAGGACCATCTCCTCCACACGCTCCGTTATGCACATTCTTCGCAACGGCACAGCACTGAAACGCGTAATTCATCAAGTTTCTGCTTCACTGACTCACGTGCTTCCTTCTTAATCATGCAAGAAAGGATTGCATCAGCACGAGAGGGACCAGTGGCATACACATAAGGTGGATACTTACCGTCCTGCATACGCTCAGAGGCGATGTAGTTAATAGGGCTTGGACCTAGATTTACTTTGGTCTTGGTTACTAGCATAGTGAATGATGTATGTTTCTATGTATAAGACGCAGCACTGCAACATACTGAAGCGCTGACACACCATGAGTCACATGAACCGTTGCGTCACGAGCGAAGCGAGGGGTGGGGAGGGGGATAGGGGGAGTGGTTTGGTTTGGCGTGGGGGAGTGAAGATACTATAGGGTATCGGGTTGACTCGGACTTTTTCGTCAAATAGAATGTTTATATGGCAAAAAAGCGTAAAGGGTCATTGAAATGGCTGTCTCCTGATCACAAAGCCGCAGCTAAGGCCGGTGTGTCGTACGAAAGGTATATGGAACGGAAAAATCAAGCTGCAGCGTTCAAGAAAGAAGCTCGTGCGTTAAGTTTTACTGTCAGGGCAAAAAAAATGCAGCCTGAAACAGCGAAAAAAATACTCGAAGATTTACGTAAAAAACAAAACACTAAACCCAAGCGCATCCCTAAGCCTCCGTTTAAACCAATGATCAGCGTCTCTTTGGAATAGGGTCCCCTTTTTCGCTTCAGTAACCCCTCCTGCTACAAAAAATTCCGCCAAAAATTCAAAGTCACTTGCATCATTGCGTCATAACATGCTATAATAAAGGTATGGAAGAGTTGTTTTGGATCGGAATTATCTGCTTCATCGTCTTGCCACTTACCCTTGATGCAGTAAAATGGATATTTAATAGAATAAAACAAAGAAATAATGCGAAATCAACCCGTTAGAAGCACTGATGATGGCGTCTGGGACCTATCTGATGTAGAAGAAAAGGTAGCTGACTCAACACAGTGGGGCTTGGTTGGCGCAAAGACGTATAAAGGCTTCCCACGCACCCAAAATAAGCTTCCTGCGGGGGTGTACAGCATCACAGTAGACCGCAACGACGACAGACCGGTATTCGTGCGGCGTGACGTCAAAACGGATGGCATTGTGGCGCTGCAAGAAAGCATCACAAAGTCAGTAATTCACGAGATTCAGACGTTTTGGGGTAAAGAAAAGCTGTTCACGAGTTACGGCTTCCTGCATCGTCGAGGGTATTTGTTTTATGGGCCACAGGGAACCGGTAAAAGTAGTGTGGTAAAGCAAATCATGGAAGATGTCGTGCGGCGCGGAGGTCTTGTGTTCCTCTGTGATAACCCTAAGTTCTTAAATCAGGCGTTGGTTACGTTGCGACAAGCAGAACCAGAGCGACAATTGGTGTGTGTCTTTGAGGATATTGACGCCATCATAGCCAAATACGGTGAAGACGAGCTCTTGGCGCTGCTTGATGGGGCAAATATGATTGATCACGTCCTAAACATCGCTACCACCAACTATCCTGAACGCCTGGACCGCCGCATCGTCTCTAGGCCACGCCGTTTCGATCGCGTCATTAAGGTTGATGTGCCAAATGAGAAAATTCGTCGCGAGTTTCTTAAGGCCCAACTACCAAAGCTCAGTAAAAAGCAGCTAGATGAACTGGTAAGTAAGACTGAGAAGTTGTCATTAGCCGCATTAAGTGAAATGATTATCTCTGTGTACTGTCTTGGTAACAAACTGGACGATACCATTGAGATTCTTACGGCTCTTGCTGACGGGAAGCCTAGTAGCGAGGACTTTAAGAAGGAGTCTGCGATTGGGTTTGCCTCAGATTTTGGTAAAGGGTCCAAAGACAACGAAATTGAGGCTGATGATGATTAATTTAACGTAAACTTTATGATCAAAAATATACTACTTGTTGTGTTGAGTGCTATTACTGTCGTGTTAGCTGGTTTTGGTTACTCTATGGTAGACGCGCCCGCTGACACGCTGCCTGCTGACGTAAACGCTGACGGGGTTACTAATTTACAAGACGTGTCGATCGTGATGTCGCAAATGAGCACCACCAGTTCGACCTCAACGTCTGCTGAATAACTATGGTAGCGCCTGAATTAGAAGAGCGTTTAAACTTTTACCTGCAGCTTTGGGCGGAGTCTGAAGCGGCGGCTCGAGTGGACTCGGTCGAGAGCAATGCCTTAGTGCATGGCTTTGAACCATACCAAG
>JACCDR012426956.1_pt1 | contig 42359 bp, 30 predicted proteins | sample 7446431 | NCBI WGS metagenome assembly JACCDR01 (sample SAMN15323443, study PRJNA562643) | freshwater metagenome | isolation source: river surface water | place: USA:Blue River Watershed | collected 2017-08-17
AAATACAGAATATTAAGTACAACAAATGGATAGATACTTTGAAGGGGATAGATTGATCAGGTTTTGAAAACAAAAGTTTATTCCTATCCTAGTAAATTCATCAATCATTCACAGCTTTACACTACCAGAAAAAGGTGTGAAAACAAAAAAAAAGCCTTTTTCTCATCATATATTTTGATACAGACTACTGGACAGATTGTAAAAAACGCCGTCATTGCGAGCGGAGCGAAGCAATCCCCTGAGATTACAGGCTCGGCTTCGGTGGCTCATAGTCCTGTACTGAGCTTGTGGAGAGATACTTTTTTACCGATCCGTTCGTCTTTGGGGATTGCTTCAAAGGCTCACAATGATGCACATGAGTGGCTTTTTCGCAATTTGTCCAGTAGTTTGATTTTGATATACAACCTGCAATTTTGGACTAATAGTCTGCAAAATTGCACTAAAACAAGATCATATATGTTAAAAATGTCTATTGTCTGCATTGTTTTGGTCGCCTGATGTTAACATTTTCATTCCTTCAAATTCTGCCAAAAGCTTTTTGTTTTCAATTTGATTGCTTTCAATAACAATTTGTTTCGGCAGAACTTTCATTCCAATTAGGTCGTCCGTTCTTGTCTTTATCATATGCAAATACTGTTTGCCTTCATCAACTGTCAATATACCTTCTTCAACTTTCTTTTGAATTTCAGTCCGTATTGTCAAACTTTCCAAAAGTGCTTGATTTTTCTGTTTCTGCTTATAAAATTGAAAATTTGTAACAAAGTCCCAAATCTCTTTAAATATCAAGAACAGAGATTTTGCTGTCTCAATTCCTGATTTAATACCTACATTTGAGTCGCTTCCACTATCAAGTAGAATAATTTCGGATTTTTGTTCTTGCTCATTTACGATTTTACTTATCGTGTCAATAAGTTCATTTAATGCGCTGAAAATCTTAATGTATTGAGTTGTTTCCAATCCTTCTCCTTCTATTAAGATTTGAAAAACAACAACTCCATTGTCGACCTCATTTATTAAACTTTCTGTGATGCTTTTACTTTGCAAAATGTTCTTGGATAAGTTTGAAGTCTGAATTAAGGTGTTATGAAAATTATAAAGTGCGACAGCGTTTGTTTGTGTCAATATGTGTAGTGCTTGAGTAGCTCTCAAAATTGTTGTCAAGTGAGATAAGTTATTTTCAACATAAATATTTTGTGCATCTAATGAAGTCAATATATCTGAATATTGTGGCTCATTTTTAATTTGGTCATAATTACTTTTGGATAAAAATAAAAGTGGATTGATAGACGCATAATTAAAATTCTGTCCAGGTTGAGCAAAACCAGATTGAAATTGCGTTACTATTTCTTGAGATTTTAATTTCTCGACTATTGTCTCAAGGTTTTTTACAAAGTCTATTTTTTGCATAAATGTCTGTTTATTGTTGCCTGTCTAAGGTTGCCGCATAACATTTATCAAAAAATACAAACGGCTGAGAAATCGTATGTTCTCAGCCGTTTGTATCATTTTTTAGCGTTAAATTTGCCGACAGAGACCTTCGGGGCTTTCAATAGAATCGTTTGCGTCAGACCTAACTATTGGCCAATCTCCTCTGCATAGTCTTTCAGATTTTTTTCCCGAATTTTATAGGTGCCTTTTTTAGTGGTAATTGTTCCAAAGCCTCCAGTATTGAACTTGATAGGGTTAGGTGCATTTAAGTAATACATTTTACCCGTTTCTGCATCCTGAATGGTATGAGAAGATGCCCGATTTTCGCCACCTGGAACACTTGCCAGCTGCACAAAAGCCACTCCTGGCGTTTTTTCTACAATGGCTTTGTCTAGTTCTTCCTGTGTGACAACCTTAAAAGGATAAGGGTATACTTTCTTAATTTCCTGTTCTGTCAGGTCTTCATCCAGAAATTCCTTACACAGAAAAAGTGTTTTGGTTTTTAGTTCTGGAGCATTTTTCTCCATCTCATCGTGTTTGAGTTTAGATATTTTATTGCTTTCGGATGCTTCTAGGTAGCGTAAAATATACTGCATTTGCTGGATAGAATATACTAGATCAGAGGGTTCTGGATCTAGGTGTGGAATATTTGTGTACATAATAGTACCTCCATTTGAATCTTCCAGAAAGATATACGTTTGACGGTCTGAAAATTCCCGATCTTTTATCCGATACATTCCATTAGGCAATTGATAGCTGAGCTTGCCTGCTTCTGGGGAATAGCTAGTGCGACGAACAATTGTGTAGGTCGTGTTTTCATAGATATTGAGCAATACATATTTTTCCTTGTTTGCTTTAAGCAGAGCTTTTGCTTCAGTGTAAGGCTTGTATTCTATAGCAGTAGTGTAGTTCCAGTAGTTTTTGAAGGTAGATATAACCATTTCGTTCTGAGCTTGGATATCTTCCTGATAGTTTGCAATCGCATTGGCATTGCCTTTCAATTTTTTAAGTGTATTTGCATTTTCTTCATATAATGTGACCAGTAGTGTACGCCCTTTTACCTTGAGGGCATCTTTGTGACTGGTAATTGGGTAAAGCTGTGCCTTGCTTGTGTTGATACCCACAATACAAACAATAATCAATAAAAGTATTCTTTTCATAATTGGTATGGTTTAAAATGAACGCTGCAAAATTATGAATACGATTTTTGATTGTTTTAGTGAATAATGTATATTTATTGCAGTGTGTTGTTTTGGGGAAAATGAATAGCTAGGCAGGTTAAAAAGAGCGGATTTTTACCTTCAAACTGTGTTTGTCGGCACAAAGGACTGAATACATTCAAAAAATGAATGACCCAAAAGCTATAGAAAAACTGTAGCAGATGTTTACCAATCCCATATCTTTACACCAATTTATAGATACAAATCTAATCCACTTTATAGCAGAAAGATCCGATGAGAAAGTTTTCTACGCCTGCCAGACTAACCCTAGCTCTGGCTTTTTTTATGTTCGTACCATTCTGGGTTGCACAGGCTGCTATCCGGTACGTGAAAGCAGATGCTGCGGGAGCTAACAATGGAACTAGCTGGGCAGATGCCTATACTAGCCTGCAATCAGCCCTGACCGTGGCCGTTAGTGGTGATGAAATCTGGGTGGCTGCTGGGGTGTACAAGCCTTCAGTGGCTGTAGATGTAGATGCTAGTGGGACTGCTGAAACCCGAGAAATGACGTTTCAGGTTCCGGCAGGTGTACAATTGTATGGCGGATTTGCTGGAATGGAAGTCACCCGTAATGCCCGCAACTGGATACTGAACCGCACCATCCTAAGCGGTGATATTGACAATAATGATACCAACCTAGATGCCAACTTTATGGCTGAATCTACGGCTGACATTATCGGAAACAATGCCTATCATGTCCTCTACACCCGAAACGTAACCGCCTCCACTATCCTAGATGGATTTGTCATTACAGCCGGACGGGCATTTATTGCCTCGCCTCCCAATCCTAATGTGCCCAATCTGGATGGGGGTGGCTGGTACAATCACCTGGTGAGCCCAGTCAAAAGCAGCAGCCCAACCGTTCGCCATTGTGTGTTTCAGGGAAATTATGCCGAGTCAGAAGGAGCGGCGTTTTATAGCAGTCTGGCCGAAACAGGGGCAAAATCTAGTCCTGTGTTTGCCGATTGTCAGTTTACGAAAAACAAAGCCAACCGGGCAGGTGGGGCCATCTATATCGGATCGTTTCAGAAAGGAAGCTATAAGCCTGTTGTTCAGCGGTGTACATTTACTGAAAACGAAGCCAGACGCAGCGGTGGAGCCTTGTTTTTGCTCGGAGATACAACCCGGATTGATACCTGTACGTTTCGTCAGAATAAAGTGACCGTTGTTTCGCCCGATGGTTCTACCTTGCCCGGTTCTGGGGGAGCCATAACAATGGTGTCTTCCAATGCCAGTTTTCTGCAAACCCTATTTATCAGCAACAGTGCCACCGGAAATCCTACTGGGTTCTTCGAAGGGGGTGGGGGTGGAGCTGTCTATATGAGTACCAACGAACCACAAACTGCTAGCCTAGGCGAATCCAAACCCCGGTTTGTCAACTGTGGATTTTACAGCAATACAGCTGCCGGAAATACCACTGCCTGGGGCGGAGCAGCTGTACACCTCAACGATGCCGGTATACTAAAAGTGACTTACATCAACTGTGTATTTGCTGGAAATTCTGCTACCAATCATGGTGGAGCTGTAGCCAATTTTGCACGGGTTATTAGTCCACCATCGGGCTATTCGGCTTTGTTGCAAGTACAGTTTACCAATGCTACCCTGACTGGAAATACGGCAGCTAGTGGAGGTGGATTATATAGCTACCTGGCCGGAGGAGCCTTGACTACCCGTCTGGAAAATACCATTGTCAGCGGCAATACAGCTTCTTCCAGTGCACAAGTCTTTAATGATGCAGGTGTATCCGCTTTGGTGACCTATAGTCTGGTGCAAGGTTCAGGCGGTAGTGGTGGTGGCTGGAATACGGCTATCGGAACCGACGGGGGACACAACCTGGATGCCTCGCCAGGTTTTACCAACGTAGCTGATCCGGATGGTGCCGACAACATTCCCGCTACAACCGACGATGGATTGCGGCCCTTGTCTGGGTCAGTGGTCATCAATGCCGGAAACAGCTTGGCTGCTGGACTAGTGGGGATTTCCAAAGATTTTACGGGAGAAAATCGCCTGATAGGTACCAACGTAGAAATAGGAGCTTACGAACGAGCTGGATGGAGCATTCCCAAATTCAAAATTTACTGGCTGGTAGACTGGCGTCCGTTCAGACCCATCTGCCTGAGCTGTCCGTGGGCTATCCGCTTCAACTGGGAAGTCATAGCACAGCCGCAGACAGGCAATGGGTTTTCTGCCCTTGCCAAACGCGAAGCTTCGTTTGTCTGGAAAACCCCTGCCAAACTCACCAATTATGGCGATTCGGCTACGGTAACTGGACAAATCGTAAGTTTGGATAACTCGGCTGTGCAGTTTGACGTTTATCTTAAACTAACTGAAGGTAGCAACTGGGAGGCTTGGCAAAAGCAGCAGCGTACCTACGACTTTAATACGCCTGAAGCTGCCAAAGCTGCCCGTTTGTACCATACCCGCTGGAAATACTGGGTCTTATCCGCTGACAGTTACCTCAAGGGTAGCGGCAAAGTGGAGGGTATACTTACCCTTCAGCATGCCCCCAAAGATATGCAGACTGGCTTTCAGTTGGGAATTGGTGGTAATGCACAGGATGCAGACCTAGGACTGAGTGGTGAATTCTATCTGAAAGGAATTCTGGTCTATGGACAAACCCGCCAGCAGATACGTGGCACAGGCAGCCTCAATGCCGATGCCAGTCTGTGTGAGGAAAGATGTGAAGCCGCACAACCGCCTAGTAATCCGGTGATACCCCAACCGTATTGGTTGAAAATCTATCCCGTACCTGCCCATAGTGAACTGACCCTAGAATCGTTGCCAGGTGTAGAAGGAGTATTTACCTATCAACTGTTTGATATGCAGGGGAATGTCTGGCGAGAAGGAAAATTGAATACAGCTACTAGTCTCACAGTCTCCCTGAAAGGTATTCGTAGCGGTTTGTACCGCTTGCAGGTACAAGCAGCAGATAGTCTGGTGCAATACTACAAAGTAATAATTCAGTAAAGATTATATAACCTGTTTTCTTGTTTGACATATAGGTTTAGAAGAATGAAATAGTTCGCACAGAGGCTGTTCTAAAGGGCAGCCTCTTTCGTTTGTATGACCCAGGGTTTTTATCAGATCTGAACGTATAAATTTCACATAGTACAAGAAAATGCTAGGTTTATTTGCTCGACAATGGCTTGTTTTTTGTTTGTATATGAGCAATTTACGGGTATTTCTTACCTCGCAAAAACCTTTGCCTGTATTTTACGTAAGCAAAATAGTTTACCTTCGCAGATAGACCGATGAAAAAATGTAAAGAAGCTGGGGAGAAAGAAGGTCGGCAAAATAAAAAACTCTAGCTATACGTTAAGCAAATGATAAAACAAAGAAATGTACAGCAATGCATATGAATCGTAAAATTCTGGGTTTGCTGGCACTGCTGTTGCTGATGGTTTTCTCAGAAGCATGCCGCACGCCCCGTTGTCCTATTGACAGCTGTCATATTCGTATGCGGCACAGACATCCGTCATTTTCGAGTGGTGGCAGTGGAAACAGTGGCGAAAGTGTCACAATGGTAGACGTAAACGCCAGTCCAGAAGCTAATCTGGGAAAAGTGTACCGGGGTGTGCCTTGGTGGGAACGGAATAAAGACCCTAAAATTGCTTATAAATACAACCCCAAGTTTAAATACAAACATAAAGATACCAAACCCTGGAGTGCTCGTATCCTGAAATATAAATCTAAGCGGGCGAAAAAAATAGCTGATGACGAACGCAAGGCAGCCAAAAAAGGTGGAAATAGTGAAACACCCGCCGAAGGAGAAGGCACTGAAAATCCAGAAGAAGGAGACAATGGCATGCCTCCACAACCAGATATGAAAAATCTGAGCTCAGAAGAAAGTATTAAAGAAGGAGAGAGTAGTGAAATGACCAATACTTCTTCTAAAAAATCCAAAAAAGCCAAGAAATCAAAAGAGAAAAAGCCAAAAGAACCCAAAAAACCGAAAGAAAAGAAACCTAAGGAGAAAAAATCCAAAAAAGAAGAAACTCCGAAAGAAGAAGAAAAAGAAGACGACGGGTTTTGATTCAAACAAGTAAATAAAAAAGCTCACCGATGTATAGGAGAACATTCTCCCACCATCGGTGAGCTTTTTGTTTGGTGTGTAGGGCACAGGCTCGGAAAAAAGCCTTTGGATCAAGGCTTGATTGAGGCAATGAGCAAAAAATCTCCTGAAACCGAGCCGTTGATCTTTGTAGATTCTTCGCTTCGCTCTCAATGACGGTTTACTACACTCCAAAAACTTCGTTTCCACAAAAGATAGCAGACAGGATAAGGCCACAAGGTTTGCCCTATGGACAAGACGTTTCTGATCCAACTGAATACGATACGGAGGCTAGTCCATACCAAACAGAAGCATTGATGACGATTGGTAGCCTATATTTATTCATTTACCCATTTTGTCCTTTACTCATTTGAATCAATATCTGACACAGGTTGGAAATGCGGCGGTTTTTTACTAAATTGCGGCACGATTTCGGAGAATCTTCGGAAGCTTTCTTTTCAGGAAGACTGCCAGATGCCTAGGCATCGGACAGAGACTGACAGGTATATGAAAAAGCTATTTTTCACCCTGAAAATTAATTTTACAAACAAACGCATAATCCCCCTTTCACCCACATGACTGCAAACGGAGAAAACATCATTCCGATTAATATTGAAGATGAAATGCGTGGGGCTTACATTGACTATTCCATGTCAGTGATTATCTCGCGGGCATTACCCGATGCTCGGGATGGTCTCAAGCCTGTGCACCGCCGCGTCCTTTTCGGAATGGTAGAGTTAGGTGTCAACTACAACAAGCCACAAAAAAAATCGGCTCGTATCGTAGGGGAAATCCTTGGTAAGTACCACCCACACGGCGATACCTCTGTCTATGACACGATGGTACGGATGGCCCAGGAATGGTCGCTGCGGTATCCGTTGGTAGACGGACAAGGTAACTTTGGTTCGGTAGATGGTGACTCACCTGCGGCCATGCGTTACACGGAAGCCCGCCTCAAGCGTATTGCCGAAGAAATGCTGACTGACATTTACAAAGAAACGGTTGATTTTCGCCCTAACTTTGACGACTCACTGGAAGAACCTTCTGTGCTTCCAGCCAAAATTCCTAACCTGCTTATCAATGGCTCGTCTGGAATTGCTGTCGGAATGGCCACCAACATGGCTCCCCATAACCTGACTGAGGTATGTAACGGAATCATTGCCTATATTCAAAATCCAGATATTACTGTAAGTGAACTGATGGAGTTTGTACTGGCTCCTGACTTCCCAACAGGTGGAACCATTTACGGCTACCAAGGCGTTAAATCAGCCCTTGAAACCGGACGTGGACGGGTGGTGATTCGGGCCAATGCTACGTTTGAAACCACCAAAACGGGCCGGGAACAGATTATCGTGACCGAGATTCCATACATGGTCAATAAAGCCGATATGATCAAAAAGACGGCCGACCTGATCAATGAAAAGAAAATTGAAGGTATTTCAGACATCCGTGACGAATCAGATAGAGATGGAATGCGGATTGTTTACGAACTCAAACGGGATTCAGTACCTAATGTCGTTCTCAATAATCTGTATAAATATACCGCCTTACAATCCTCTTTCGGTGTCAATAACGTAGCCCTGGTGAAAGGTCGCCCGGTGACGATGAACCTCCGAGACCTGATTAAGGTGTTTGTCGAACACCGCCACGAAGTAGTGGTGCGACGTACCCGGTACGAACTGAAAGAAGCCGAAAAACGAGCCCATATTTTACAAGGATTGCTCGTAGCCCTTGACAACCTGGATGCGGTGATCAAACTGATTCGTGAATCCAAAGATCCTGAAGAAGCCAAAGCTAACCTGATCAAAGGTGTCGGATTTAACGAAACGCCTAATTCTGCCTATCAGCAACTGATCAGCCGTATCGAACTAACCAGCCTAGAGCCGCTTCAACCAGGCCAGTGGCTGACCGAAGTACAAGCCAAAGCTATTCTGGAACTGCGTCTGCAACGTTTGACAGGTCTGGAACGTGACAAGATTGTGAAGGAGTTTGAAGATGTAGCCGAGCAAATCAAGTATCTGCAAAGCATCCTGGCCGACGAAGGTCTGCGTATGCAAATCATTACCAATGAACTGATTGAGATCAAAGATCGGTATGGAGATGCCCGCCGGACAAAAATCGAATACTCGTCTGATGAGCTGACCATGGAAGACATGATTGCCGACGAAGAAATGGTGATTACTATTTCACACGAAGGCTACATCAAACGTACCTCACTGGCCGAATACCGTACCCAAGGTAGGGGTGGAGTGGGGTCTCGTGGGGCTACCACCAAAGAAGCTGACTTTACCGAACACCTCTTTGTGGCAACCAACCACAATTACCTGCTTATCTTTACCGAAAGTGGAAAAGTATTCTGGTTAAAAGTATATGAGGTGCCAGAAGGGAGCAAAACATCCAAAGGAAGACCATTGCAAAACCTGATTCAGATTGAATCTGGTGACAAAGTTCGGGCTGTTGTGAATGTGAAAAACCTTCGTGATCCTGACTATATCAACAATAACTTCTTGATTATGTGTACCCAAAACGGTACCATCAAGAAAACAACCCTGGAAGCTTACTCCCGTCCACGTCAGGCAGGTATCAATGCCATCACCATTAATGAAGGTGACCGTCTGCTAGATGTGGCCATGACCAACGGCTCCAATGAAATTATCATTGCAGCCCAGTCAGGTATGGCTATTCGTTTTAGTGAAGACCGGGTTCGTCCAATGGGACGCACAGCGGCCGGGGTGCGAGGCATCAGCATTTCCGAAGAAGATAAAGTCATTGGTATGGTATGCATTAGTCGTGATGATACCCAACTGCTGGTTGTGTCAGAGAAAGGCTATGGCAAACGTTCTGATGTAGGCGACTACCGCATTACCAACCGGGGTGGAAAAGGTGTCAAAACTATTAATATCACCGACAAAACCGGCCACTTGGTTGCTATCCGTGAAGTAACTGACTCAGATGACCTGATGATTATTAATAAATCTGGTATTACTATTCGTATGGAAGTAGCCGAGCTCCGGGTGATGGGACGTAATACACAAGGGGTTCGCCTGATTCGCCTCAACGATGACGATGAAATTTCTTCCGTAGCTAAAATTGAAAAAATGGAAGACGAAGAGCTAATAGACATCGTACTAGAAGGGACATCGGATGAAACATCTGAAGGAACACCAGAAAACACGACTGATACACAAGCCACTGATTCGGTAGAATAGAGAATAAAAAGCAATGGTTGATTGTTGACGGTTAAATGGTTGAAAATGAACATTCAATTATCCATTATTCAACAATCAACCATTGCTTTTATTTACTCACTTACTTATTGTTAAAACAGTTTCTTAGTGTCGGATTTTGAGAGAAAGGACTTGGTTTTGTTTGTAGATAATCTAGTTTTGTATTTTATAGTCTTTACTTTTAATTTTTCCAATTGAAACTCATTTCTTCTGGGATACGTAAAAAATAAAAAACATTCAGTCATCACTAATCTTTTGTTAATTCTTACAATCATGAAAAAAGCTTTTTTAGTTTGTGTATGTTCCTTATCCATTCTGAGTGTTTCTGCACAGACAGGTGCAGCACAGATGTCACTTAGTACCGGAAAATTAGACGCTGCCAAAGAACAGATAGATAAAGCCATTCTGAACGAGAAGCAGAAAACCAAAGCTGCTACCTGGATTTATCGGGGTGATATTTATGCCAGTATTGCCAGCAGTCCGCTGCCATCTTATGTCGCGCTGGATAGTAATGCCACACAGGTTGCTTATGATTCATACAAAAAAGCCATTGAACTGGATCCTAAAAAATCGGATGAAGTCAATAAAAAAATACTGGAGCTGCAACCTACTGTTCTCAACACAGGGATCAAGAAATACCAAGACAAAAATATGTCAGGAGCTGCCAAGTATTTTGACATGGCACACCAGCTCAATCCCAAAGATACGGTTGCTGCTTTGTATACAGGGATTGCTTATCAGGGAAGTGGCAATTATGCCAAGGCACGCCAGGCGTTTGAAGACCTGATTGCCATCGGTACCGGCGACCCCAGCATCTATAACATTGTACACTCTATTTATCGGAGTGAGAAAAACAATGAGAAAGCCCTGGAAGTAATCAAAAAAGGAACCGCCAAATTTCCCGGAAACAAAGAACTGAAGCAAAATGAGTTTAGCTTGTATCTGGAGATGGGGAAAACGGAAGAGGCCAAAAATAACCTTCTAGAAGCAGTCAAAGCCGAACCTAACAATGTAGAACACCTCAAAAATCTGGGTATTCTCTATGATACAGGTGGTGACAAAGAAAAAGCCAAAGAATACTACGAAAAAACCCTCGCCCTTGAACCTGCCAACTACGATGCTAATTTCAATATGGGCGTATTGTATTACAATATGGGTGCAGAACTGAACCAGAAGCTGAACAAAATGAATTTGAATGAATACAATAAAACAGGAGCAAAAGTAGAAGCCGAGCGAAATACTGTCTTTCAGAAGGCCCTAGGTTATTTTGAGAAAAACTACAGTGCCAAGAAGACAGACAGACAGGTGCTCGAACCCATGAAAACCATTTACGAAATCCTCAAACGCAAGGTTGATGCAGAAAGAATCGAAAAGGAAATCGCTACACTATCCCAGTAACAACGCATTACTCGCATAGGTTTCTCCCAAAGGCAACGGCTACAGTCGTTGCCTTTGCTGTTTTTGAAAGGGAATATATTAGTAGAAAAGAGGTATGAAAAACACTAGTAAACCGAAACCAAATGCAAATGGCAAAAAGAAAAAAAGTACTGCTAGTAGCATCCAGACATAAGGATTTTTACCAGTAGAAGGCTGCTGGCTGATGCGTTGCCTGAAGTCGTTTAGTGTGCATTGAAAAATCTCGGTTTGAGTATATCCACAGGTATAGGCATTTCGCATGGTAAGCCCCTGGCAGAACCAATACAGAACTTGTTTAGGATACACAATAACGCCCAGACCCATGGCCCATAACGTAAGCATCCAAGGAATGTATTGCCTGCCCCAGCCTCCAGAAGCGACTTCCCAGGCTGAAACCGAACTTTCGCCTTTCCAATTGGTCTCCAGTCCTGTTACCAGATGATTGACATCGTGCAGATAGATGTTTTTACTTCGACCAGACGTATTGGGGATGGGTATCGAAAAGAATCCAAACCGAATCCATACCCATTTATTATGTATGCCACCATCTTCACCAAAATCGTGTTGGGTGTAGAACTGTTGAATTGCCTCCTGTACAGTGGTTTTTTCTATAGATTTCTGCATCATGTGGAGAGTTGGTGAGTATATAGAGTAGCATAAAACTAAGGTATAGTCTCTACATATCATAAAAAATGTGTAAAAAAATAAATGCGTCTTCTGAACCATTCGCTCGTAAATTTGCTGCAAGCGGGCGAAGTCATCTTCTGAGTATCTGTTTTAGTACATTGGGTCAAAAATAGCACAAAACAGCTATCCATCAGGTTGCTTCTATTGTATTCCCTCGAACACCACATATGACTAGTGAATTTCTCCAAACCGGGCCTATCGAGAGACACTTTTTGCCGAGCCTGTGCTTAGCAGATTGCTTGGCAAGCTCGCAATGACGGTCAATAAATACCTCATTTTTTTATGAACAAGCCCTGATACATTGTATTTTCCCTTGCTGTTAATCAGTACAATTAAGACCTTTGCCTGACTGGTGCTCAAAGCCCGAAGAATATCCTGGTTTCTTTCTGGGTGAGATTGAGGAGTTCAAGAAAGAGGTGTGAAGCAGAGACCTTTGGCAAAAGTCGGATGCTATCAAATCTGCAAAAAAGACTTAACTTTGTGTATGGACTATATAGAAATCAAAGGATACAAATCTATTAAAGACGCAAAGGTAGAACTACGTCCGATCAATATTTTGATTGGGGCCAATGGCTCAGGGAAAAGTAATTTTCTTTCCTTCTTTGAGTTTTTAAATCGGTTGTATGACAGAAAGTTACAAGAATATATAGCCTTGCGTGGAGGAGTGGACAAGATGTTGCATAAAGGAAGCAAAGTGTCTTCTGAAATTAAAGCACATTTATCATTTGATAGAAATGCCTATTCATTTGCGTTGCGTAGAGGAGATGATGCATTGATATTTACAGAAGAGAATGTTTGGTATTCAAACAATCCATGGAATATATCTAATTTTGCTCAAGAAGCAAAGATAAAAACGGATGATTTATATAGATCTAAGTATGTGAGAAATTATTTGACCAGTCTGAAAAAATATCACTTTCATGATACTGGACAGAATTCGCCGTTTAATCAGACCAGTCATATTCAGAATGATATCTATTTTCTCTATGAAAAAGGCGAAAACCTCGCAGCCTTCTTGTTTGACATTCAACAGAAACACCCAAAAGTATATTATAGAACTATCCAGACCATTCAGAGCATTGCACCCTATTTCTCAGATTTCTATTTGCAACCTAACTCAGAAGGATACATCCGACTACAATGGCAGGACAAATATAGCTCAACTGTATATGGAACCACAGATTTATCAGATGGAACTATTCGGTTTATTGCATTGGTTATCTTGTTTTTACAGCCCAATCTTCCTTCCTGTATTATCATTGATGAACCCGAACTAGGGCTGCATCCATTTGCCATTGCTAAGTTGGCAGGGTTGATACAAAGTGCCGCCGCTCAGGGTACGCAGGTCATTGTAGCTACACAATCTGCTGATCTGGTTAATCATTTTCAGCCAGAAGATATTGTGACTGTAGACCAGAAAGATGGCGAAAGTATTTTTCAACAGCTGCAAACCGAAGAATTGTCTGCCTGGCTGGACGAATACAGCATTGGTGATTTGTGGCAACGAAATATTATAGCCAGCGGGCAGCCTCGTTAATTTTTTACCCTACATGAAACGAATCCTGATTATTTGCGAAGGCCCTACAGAAGTTGAATTCTGTAAAGATGTATTAGTGCCACATTTTCTCGCCAGAAATATACACATCCAGACACCCTTGATTAAAAAATCGGGTGGAGGAATCGTGCATTGGGGTACTTTGCATAAACAGATTCAAACCCATCTTCAACAGGATGCTAGCTGTCGTGTTACTACTTTGATTGATTACTATGGAATCCATGAAAAACACCAGTTTCCAAACTGGAAACTGGCGCATACAAAGGTGGATAAAAATGAACGGATGTGTCTGCTAGAACAAGGAATGAAGCTAACCTTCGAAGATACCCATCGGCATCGGTTTGTACCTTATATCCAGTTGCACGAGTTTGAAGGACTACTTTTCAATACCATAGACGTATTTGTTCAACTTCTGACCGCAGAGGAATTTCTGGACAAACCAGCCTTGGTTCAAACCTTGGAAAATTATCCCAATCCGGAGCTGATTAATGATACACCAGAAAACGCCCCTTCCTATCGGCTGGAAAGGTACATCAAAGGCTATAAAAAAATTGTCTATGGAGCCATTCTGGCACAAACTATTGGGTTGAACCGCATCCGCAGCAAGAGTCCCAGATTTAACCAGTGGATCACTACACTAGAAGGTGAAAATGCTTAGAAATAGGCTCATTGTTTTCTTTTCGATCTTCTTTTTTGTACACTACACAACATTTTAATACTTTTGGAGTTGTATAGACATCCACTTATTCGAGACGATACATGCGGAAAATTGCCCAAGTCCTTTCTTTTCTCCTATTTTGCCTTTTTTCTTCCCTTACCATCCAGGCTCAGACTACCCAGGTTTTCACCGCTGATGACCAACTATTCCGAACCGCTTTGGAGCTTTTTGATAAGGAGAAATATGCAACTGCCCAACAGGCTTTTCAAGACTACATAGACCTTCGCAAAGAAGACCTGCTCACCATTGATGCCAAATACTATGTGGCAGCTTGTGCCTTGTACCTAGGCAATGATGATGCCGAGCCTTCCATGGAACGGTTTATTGCCCAATATCCAACCCATTCCAAAGCAGCCCTGGCCTATTATGAAATGGGGAATTATTATTATACCCAGAAAAATACAGACAAGGCCCTGGAATATTTCAAGAAAGTAGAACTCAGCAGCCTCACCAGAGAACAGCAGGTAGAACTCAAATTCAAGATGGGCTATCTGTATTTCAGCAAGCAGGATTTTGTCAAAGCGGGTACCTATTTTGATGAACTCAAACGCAGCTCCAATAAATATACCCTGCCCGCCAGCTACTATGCCGGCTATTGTAACTTCCGCAAAGGCAACTACGACGAGGCCCTGATAGACCTCAAACGAGCCGCTGCAAGCCCAGATTATGCCCCATTGGTGCCATATATGATCGTTAATGTATACTACAAACAAGGCAAATACGACGAACTTATTCAATATGCCCAAACCTTTTCAGGAAGCAAAGACATCCGCAATGCTGACGAAGTATTTTTGCTGATCGGTGAAGCCTATTACCGCAAAGGTGACTATGCCAATGCTGCCCGTTACCTGAAAGAGTCTGTTAGCCGCAGTAAAACCAAGCCGTCGGCCGAAGTGGCTTACCGCCTGGGATATGCTCAGTACAAAACTGGAGAATTTAAAGATGCTGCCGAAAATCTGAAACAAGCGGCAGCCGTTGCCAAAGATACCCTTGGCCAGTACGCCACCTACCACCTCGGACTGGCATATCTGAAAACCGACAACAAGCCCTTTGCCCTGACTGCCTTTGACCAGGCTCGTCGTGGCAAAGTGAACAAGAAGATTGCTGAAGATGCCGCCTACTACCACGCCCGCCTGAACTTTGAAACCAACAGTGGTGCCGGAACTACCGAACTACTAAAAGATTTCCTGAAAACCTATCCCAACAGTGTACACAAAAATGAAATCAATGAGCTGCTGAGTGAGTCGTACTTGGCTTCTAGCAACTACAACGATGCCTTGAGTCATATCGAAAATCTGCCCAACAGAACACCCCGGATAGATGCTGCGTATCAGCGGGTTACGTTTAACAAAGGAGCCGAACTGTTTAACAAAGACCAATACGCCGAATCCCTGACACAGTTTCAGAAATCCCTGTCCCGTCCACAGGATGCAGATCTGATGGTAGCTGGACATTTTTGGTCGGGCGAAGCCCAGTCGGCATTATTGAACTATTCAGCAGCCATCCAAGCATATTCGGCTGTGTTCAGAGAGGCTAAAAACAAAGACGATTTTTATACCCGCAGTCGTTATGGAATTGGGTATGCCTATTACAATAACAAGGAATACGACAAGGCTGCCACGCATTTTCGGGAGTATATCAATACTGTCGGTAAAAATGCCCGCTACTATGCCGATGCCCTGACCCGTCTGGCCGACTGCCAGTATGTGTCCAAAAATTTTGACGAAGCTATTCAACTCTACACTACTGCCCTGAGCCATAGCGAAGCTGAAAAAGATTATATCCTGTTTCAGAAAGCCAATGCCTTGAATTTTTCTGGCAAAGATGAAGAAGCCCGACGTACATTTGATGAGCTGACCAGTAAATATCCCAATTCCCGCTATGCCGACAATGCCATGTACCAACGGGCAGATGTGGATTTTGAAAAAGGCAATTACTCGGCAGCTATTACAGGTTTTACACGGGTCATTGAGTCGAAGATGGGTAGTGGGGTAGTGCCTTTTGCCTTGCAGAAACGGGCCCAGGCCTACAGCAACCTGCAACAGTACGACAAAGCCATTGCCGACTACCAACAGATTCTCAACCAACATCCCAACAGCAAAGTAGCCAACAGTGCCTTGCTGGGCTTGCAGGAAACCCTGGCCTCAGCCAAACGCAGCGATGAACTGGGTGAATACCTGGAAAAATACCGCAGGGCAAATCCACAGGACAACTCAACCGAAAGTATTGAATTTGACGCAGCAAAGTCTTTGTACCTCAGTGAGAAATACCCACAGGCTATTCGTTCTTTCGAAACATTTATGCGCAACTATCCGCAGTCGCTGCAAAACTATGATGCCCGGTATTTTATGGGGGATGCCTATTTCCGAACCAACGACCGCCCCAATGCCATGCGGTATTTGCAACAGGTCGTGACAGAGGGCAAAAGTCAGTACATGAACCGAACCCTGAGCCGTCTGGCTGACCTAGAACTGGCTGCCAAAAATTATGTATCTGCGGCTGGTTTCTACCGTCGTCTGCAAACCGTTTCTCAAAGCAAAAAAGACCAGACTACTGCCCTTGCTGGACTGATGGAATCGTATTTTCAGATTCCTAATTATGATTCAGCCCGATATTTTGCTACACAGGTGGTGGCTACTGGCGGTACCTCACCGAGTTCTGTCAACAAGGCCATGCTCTACAAGGGAAAAACGTATTACCTGCAAGCAAACTATGATAAAGCCATCGAAGAACTGCTGTCTGCGGCCAATTCTGCCCAGGATATTTCCGGAGCAGAAGCCCAGTATCTAGTGGCCGATGCCTTGTATAAACAGAAAAAATACAAGGAGTCGCTGGATATGTGTTTTGCGGTGAATGACAAATTTGGTGCCTATGAAAAATGGAGAGGCAAAGCCTTCCTGCTTGTCTCAGATAACTATGTGGCCCTAGATGAACTATTCCAGGCTAAAGCTACCCTTCAGTCAGTCATCGAAAATGCGACTGATAAAGAGATTATCGAAGAAGCCCGAACCAAGCTAAAAGCCTTGGATGCCGCTAAATAAGTATTTGATTTGATTTAAAAATAAAACATTCATTGATTCAATCTGTTCTTTTATGAATTTCCGTTTCTGGTCACTTATTCTGACAATTTTTCTTCCTATACTGGTGTGGAGCCAACCAAAACCTCCTAAAAAAGGACAGATTGATACGGAAGAAATTGTGATTGAAAAAAGCCGGGCTATTACCCTTGCTGAAGCCGAACGTAATTTTGAAAAGATTACTACACTGCCCAAAAAAGCAGAGGCGACCACACAAGCCTACGAATTTACAGACTATACCGTGAAGCTGCCCGACCTGAACAGTCGTTTCCGTGTGTTGCAAATGCCCACAGAAACGCCTAAAGAACTCACCGGAAACTATGTCAAGCTGGCTCTTGGCAACTGGCGGTCTGCGTATATAGATGCGTTTGTAGGTGCCAAACGCAAAGAAACATTTTCCTGGAATGCCCATGCCAAGATTCTTACCTTTGGCTCTGGCCCAGTGCACAAGATTAACTCTGCCACACGTGAAGCCCTCATCAGTGGAAATATGAAGTACATTGCACCTGCCCTGACGGCGGCAGTAGGCTTGGAGTTGAAAAATGAGTTGTATCATTTTTATGGTACCCAACAAAAACAGGATCGTAAGGATATTCGTCAGTCATTCAATACCGTAGCTTTTAAAACTTCTTTTACCAATAACGTGGCCGACTCGCCACTGGATTACAAGCTTAATTTTTCTATCCACAATATCAGTGATGCCTACAAGGCTGATGAGTTTGAGTTGGGTGTAAGTCTGGATGGTCGCTATAAGATTTCCGAATCCCTGACACTACTCACGCCTACAGATGGTTATTTTGCCCAACAGAAAGACAATGGGTCTATTGGCCGGAACATGTTCCGCATCAAACCACAGGTACGGTTTACATTAGATAAATTTTTGATCACCGCTGGGCTAAATATTGTCACCCAAAACGATACTACTACCGCCCTCAAAAAAATAAACCTCTATCCCGCTATTGAAGCACAAATGGGACTTGGAGAACTCTTTACCTTGTTTGGAGGCTTTACTGGAGACATGCAGCGGAACAATTTTCGACAAATGGTTCATGAAAACCCGTTTGTCAACAATGAATTGCAGGTTTTCAATACCGACAAAGCTGCTGAACTGTACGGAGGTATCAAACGGCAGCTAGGAGGTGTACTGAGTTTCAATGCCCGTACATCCTTTGGTCGGTATAAAAATATGGGATTCTTTGTGAACAGTGTCCGTGACAGTAGCCGCTTTGACATTCAGTATAATACCAGCAATACAACCCTGCTCACAGTGACTACCGAACTGGGTTACGATGCAGGCAAAAATATTCGGATCAGCGGAAAAGCAGATTTTTACAAATATGGCGGTCGTGATTTGGACTACGCCTGGCATCGCCCTACGTTTGTAGCTACGGTTCTTGGAAAATTTGCAGCTACTGAAAAACTACTCTTTAATACCGAAATTTATTACTTAGGAGGCATTCAAGCACGTAAAACCATTCGCACACCTACGACCCTTACCTTCGAAAAAGTAGCTCTTGATCCAGTTGTTGATATAAATTTAAAGGCAGAGTATGTGTTTTTAGAAAAATTTTCCGGATATTTGTCGCTTAACAATCTGTTAGCCAGCCAATATCAAAGATACCTGTATTATCCCAGTCGTGGGTTTACAATAATGATAGGAGGAACGTATTCATTCTAATGCGTAAAAGCAGGTTTTCAGAGAGGTTGTACGTAGCTAGAGATTTGTAAAAACTTGCTTATATCCTATAAAATATGATGATTGAAAAATATATCCGGCAGCTATTATTTGCCCATGACTGTGTCGTGATTCCTGATTTTGGTGGGTTCATTGCCAAATATGCACCAGCAACCATACATCCAGTACGCCATACTTTCTTGCCTCCATCCAAGGAGATTGCCTTTAATGAAATGCTCCGGCTCAATGATGGCCTGCTAATCAGCCATGTAGCAGTAGGGGAAAAAATTACCAGAGACGAAGCTACCCGCTTGATCCGGGAGTTTACAGATTATGTGCGTGGACAGATTCATTATGCTAAAAAATATACATTTGAAGAAATAGGTACACTTTCACTGACTCCTGAACTACGAATGATTTTTGAACCCCTCAACCGGGTCAATTACCTACAGGCAGGCTATGGTTTGCCTGAGCTTTCGTTCAAGCCAATTGAGAGACGTATGTCTCAGCCAAAAATTCGTACCAAAGACCGTCCGGCTATATCGCAACTGGAAGAAGAAGTCGAAGAAACAAACACTCGTGTACTCCGCCGCAATAGACAACTGTGGTATGCACTGGGGCTGTCGGCTGTGCTGGGCTTTTCGGCCTTGACAGGCTATTTCTTCTTTAACGAAGGAACTAATCTGGGCTCATTTAATCCCTTTTCATTTCTGATTAACATGCATTCGGAAGAAGATTCGACTGTATCGCAGACAGAAGCTGAAATCAATCGCAAACGCATCGAGAGTCAGGCTAAGGCCGATTCCATGAATCCTGCACTACTTCCTGAGCTGTCTATTCCAGAGGAAGTGCCTCTGATACAGCACGAAGGTCACACCCAAGAACCTTCAGGTATTGCAGCTGTTGTACCGCCTGCTGAAACAAAAAGTGTCACGGAAGAAAATACAGAGCCTACAAAAGTGGTAGCTGAGAAAGAAACAGCCAAAAAGTCTGAGATCCAGAAAGTAGCAAAAAGAATGGATGAAAAAATAGAAGCAGAAAAAGCAGTGGCAGAAAAGCACACCAAGCCCGTTGCCAAATCTGATTCTACACCAAAAACAATAGTGGCAGACAATACTTCTGAGAAAACTGGAAAAACAACTGCTAGAAACAAGTCACGGTACTATATTATTGTCAATGGATTTTCTGTAGAAGCCAATGCTGCCAAGTTTTGCAAGCAATTGGTTAGTAGTGGTTTTGAGTCGGCCTATGTATTTCCTAGGGGTTCCAATGGGCTAATCAAAGTATCCATTGCTGACTATGCCACACAAGCTGAAGCTGATGCACAGGTTAATGAATTCCGCAAACAATATTCCGAAGCCTGGGTACTGAGACCTTCCATGAAGTAAAAATATTGACTTTTTGTCTTTTATAAAGAAGCTTTGATTTCATTTGGTGTGAAATCAAAGCTTCTTGTTTTTCTTCCTAAATATAAATAGAGGCGTATACATGCCTTTTTACCGGCCCGTCATTGTCGATCGGTCATCGGCTCATTACTCTTGTAGTTCAGATGCATTCCTATATATTTGCACGCCCATAGGTTTACTACATTCTTTTGCAGGTCTTGTTTTTCATACCCTGCATCACCTTATTAAAAGCATTTTATAGCCATGAAAAAAAAAATAAGACTCTTGTCTGGGTTTATTTTTTTCTATTGTTTCGTCGTCAATGCACAGGTTCAACTGGATGTAACCCACGCCGAAAAGGATACAATAGCCTTCTATCCAAATGTCGAAATACTGGCCGATTCTCTGGAAATATATACTACCAAAACCATTCTGCAAGCCAGCTTTGTTCCTTTTACACCAGGTACCTGCTCGCAGCCACACCTACACAACTACTGGCTGCGAACCCACATTCGCACCCAAGCTACTACCAAATGGATTTGGGAATTTCTGGATCCTCATGTACACCAGCTCACTGCCTACGAACAGATAGGCTCACGTCTGGTACCCTTGCAATCTTCGATTGGGTTTAGCCTTCCTTTTCAGCAAAAAAAGTATTTCCACAAAAATTTCCTGTTTGACATCACGTCTGCAGCACATCACCCGACTACCTATTATGTACATTTCAAAACCAAACAAGTAAACTGCTTTTTATTTAGGCTAAGTCCTGTGCATACATTTATCAACTATGCATTGGTGGAGTATTGTATTCTGGGGTTTTATTATGGGCTTTTGTTTCTGATGGCTCTTTATAACCTAGCTGTGTATCTGCAAGTACAGGAACGGGTGTATCTGTTTTATGTGGCGTATGTACTTTGCTATGCCATGAACTCGTTTGCCGAAGATGGTCTGGGATTTCAGTTTTTGTGGGGAAATTACCCTGCCTTCAATGAGTTTGTTAGCCAGTGGGGCCCCGAACTGTTATTGGTTACGTTTATTATATACTCTGTTTCGTTTTTGGGCCTTCGTCGCACATTTCCCCGCCTCGTATACGGACTGTTTGCGTTATGTGGCGTACATACCGTTCTGAATGGCATCAATCATTGGTTTTATTCCAGCACCCTCGATCTGCGGCTGTTGTACCTACCTCCGTTTTTAATCATTTATTTTCTGGCTATTGAGCAATGGCGAAGGGGCCTCAAACAAGTCCGCTTCTTTGTCGTTGCTTATTCCTTTGTTCTCGTCAGCCTGATCATATACTATCTCCGCACGCAAGGAATTCTGCTATTTCATTGGTTTATAAATATTTATGCCTTCAATATCGGCTTTATTCTGGAAGTAATCGTATTGTCGTATGCCTTGGGAGACAGGCTGCGTATTGAGAAAGTCCAGCGGGAAACAGCCCAACAGAAAATCATTGAACAACACGAAGAAAATAGGGCTATTACAGAAGTATACACTCGCCAGCTGGAAGATAAAGTTTGGGAACGTACCCAGGATCTGGAACGTGCCAACACGGAGATTCAGCGTTTCAACGAGTTTCTGAAAGAAAAAAACCTAAAGCTAGAAACTGACGTACAAGAAATTACGAAAAAACAAGCTACGTCTAAACTGATTTCACTGGACGAGTTTAAGAAAGTATATGGCAGTGACGAGGTCTGCAAGGAATTTTTATCCGATCTGAAATGGGTTAAAAAACCATATACTTGTCGCAAATGTGGCACAGACAAAGACATTCCCCACGAACGGTTTTATAAACGATGTGCCAGTTGTAAGTATGTGGAGTCTGTCACAGCCAGTACTATCTTTCACGGTGTCAAAATTCCCCTGCCCGAAGCATTTTATATGCTGTATGCCGTCCATACACACAAGGATATTTCGCCCAAAGACCTGTGCCAGCTAGTGCAGGTATCCGAACGTACCTGTACTTCGTTCAAAAAGAAAATCCAAGAACGGGATAATACCCTCAAACCCAAAGACCGAAAAAATGGCTGGGAGTACCTAATTGAAGTATCCTGAATATTTTTTTTGCTTTTTTTTAAGGTTTTTTTGCTTCTAACTATCTTTTCTTTCGTCTTAAAGAAAGACATCAAAGTCAGTTACTTACGTCTTCTTCAGGATTTAAGACAAGGTTTTTTTGCTTCCATAAATAACTTGCAATGGACTGGTAGACAAATAGTTAGCTTTTTTTACTCAAAAAACGGCTTTTACTTTGCAGTGTCGGTTTCAGAGCCGTTATCAATTTATCTAACCTTATTCTTATCACTTCCATGAAAAAGATATTACTTACAGCTTTCTCAGTAGCTGTTCTGTGCAGCATTACACATGCCCAGCAATGGACTGGAAATAACAATACCACTGATCCAATAGACCGAAGTGGGAAGGTTTCCATTGGAGGTAGTTATGGTGACAAACTGGAAGTCTCTGCAGGTGGTCAGGGCGGCGGTGGCATCACTACCATAAACGAACAGGGAGTACGAATGAATGTATTCAATAACTACCTTCGGATAGGTGCTTTTTCAGGAGTTGCCGGATTCTCTGGAGCCGCCCTGGTAGGAGATAACAACTCAAGCAATGCTACACAACATTCTAATCTGGGTATATTTGCAGGCACAGGTAAAAATCTGGTATTAGGAGGCAATAAGTCCGCACATATGAGTATTCTTGCCAATGGAAATGTGGGTATTGGCATCTCTACTCCTACACAGGCTTTGAGTGTAAATGGTTCTATTGATGCCACTGGATGGCTGTTTATGGGAGCAGACCTACAAATGAAACGAAACGATGCCGTCAATGGCAATACCTACAGACGTGCTCTGGTGCATGGATTTAACAAGGAACTCGTGCTAAACTATGGAGGCGACTTTTCGAATGGGGTATATGTTGACGTACGCAACAGTGCGATGAGAATTGATGGTACAACGTCTGTTAACTTTGGTATAGGCAGGGTCAGTTTGGGACATGCCTATGGTCCCACTACAAACTGGGGCATAGGGTATATGGGTTTCAATATGGAACGCAATGCCACTGCTGGAACTTGGATGCGTAGCAATGATGGTGCGAATAATGGCAGTGCTGTCGTATACGGAAACGTGGGAGGTGATATTTATTTTTCTTCGTTCACATCCAGCGGAGCTACTGACAAAACCAACACTGACAAAGAAGTATATGATAATATAAAAATGAAAATCCTAGGTGGAGGACAAGTAGCCATCGGTGCTGTTTCATCTACCCCTGCCGGATACAAACTGTATGTTGAACAAGGTATTCTGACAGAAAAAGTAAAAGTCGCCTTGAAAAACACAACAGACTGGGCTGATTACGTTTTTGCAGACACCTACCAGCTACGCCCGCTGGCTGCCGTAGAGTCATACATCCAGAAAAACAAACACCTACCTGATGTTCCTTCTGCCCAGGAGATGGTCAATACTGGATTGGATGTTGCCAAAACCGATGCCATGCTGCTTCAGAAAATCGAGGAATTGACTCTGTATGTCATCGAGTTAAATAAATCTTTACAGGCTGAAAAGAAAGATAAAGATGCCAGAATAGCTGAACTCATGCAGCAGATTGAGCAACTGAAGAAATAAGTTTTCCAAAGAATCTAATCCATCTATTTCCATGAAAACAGTTATACTTCTGTGGCTGACAGTTACGAGCCTGCTTGTTCCTACATCCATCAACTGGGTATATACCCCAGCTAACACGTCTCATATCTATACCCGCATACCTGCAGGTTTTACGACTAATCAGGAGGGAGATATGATTGCGTATGCAGCCACCATAGACTCGCTATACAGCATTGATATATCCTATTACGACTTCAAACGTACAGATTATCAGATGCATCAGGACTACCAGACTGAAAATCCTCTGACGGCCTATGTCAAGCTTACACAGTCATTGCTAGCAGCCACCCTGGAAAGCATCAATACCATTACCTTGAGTGGGGGCACTGCCTCTGGTGGTACCATTACGGGCAAAGAGGTAGCGATGAGTTATGTTAATCAAGATACCAATGTACCTGAAATGCTTTTCTTTCGGGTATATTACTGGGGGGGCAAACTGTATGTCGTGTCTGTAAGAGGGCAAATCAGTCGCCTCAATACGTTGACTGAACACAAAAACACAGTGTTCAATAGCCTCTACTACCGTGAATAGAGATAGATATGGTCAGTTTATTCTTTGGTGTGTACTACTGGCAATCATAGCAAGTTGCAATCGGGAGGCCGTATGTCCTACACGTAAACGAACAACAGGACTCCCACTGGAAACCACTCTCATGGATGCCTTTGCATACAAGCCTGGTAGCTATTGGATCTATCAGGACAGCCTGTCTGGAAACCAAGATACACTCTGGGCTACTGATGCAAAAAATACGTATCAGCCTGTACAACCATGGGATTGCCAGTACCTGCATACTGTCAGCTATCACTTGAAAGGATTGGAACCCTATCTGAGTGAACCTGCCTGTAGCCCTTGTAATGATTCGATCTATATCCAGCGGTCTTCACAAGCGTATGTGTACTTTTTTAATCAGGTACGCTTGTACGCAGACAAGCAGACCTATTGGAATGCAGATACCCAGTCGATTCTAGATATATATCCTGTACACATCAGAGATACAACATATGCAGCCCTGAAAATATCGCTGCAAGGCAGAAATGCAACCAGCCTAATTCTCTATTATACACCCAGTATAGGCATTGTCAGGTACGATGTCTATACTGGTGGGGGTTCTTCTCTCATTCAAAAAAAATATCTATATGACTATCAAATACTATAATCTTCTCTGCCTACTTTTCTGCCTGAGCATCAGCTCTGTCAGTACTGGGCAAGCTGTGTTTACACTTTCGTGTCTGAATTCTTTTGAAAGTTCGGAAAACTGCCAAGACAACCACAATGTCAACTGCGGCTTGCCTGCACACCTAACAGATGCTTCACATGCTGTCTTTAAGTTTGATGCAGGTACAAGCTGCCCATCCTGTACAGGTACGCTCATTAACCGCGGGGTGTCACAAAATGATCTTGGGTATTATTTTATTACAGCCAAGCACTGCATAAATAGTGCTGACTATAGTAAAAAATGGAATTTTGTGTTTAACTACCAGAGTAGAGACTGTGCCAATAGTTCGGTACCTGCCAATAACAAAGGCGGAGGACAGTATTTTTTCCAGTCTCGTGTTGAGCTAGTAAAAGATGTGACTCTCAATGACATGGCAGTCTTGAAAATACTCACACCCATCCCACCGCATTATAATCTTTATTTTGCGGGTTGGTCTATTTCACATGGTCAGGCTACCCAGCTGCCCTACCACATCATCCATCATCCATCGGCAGATATTAAGAAATATGCCCACACATCGGTTGCAGTAGCTCCAACCAACCAGAGTTGTCATATCATAACCAAGGTTGTAGATGTGCTGTATAAAGTACTGTTTGGCTGGTGGACGAAAACAGAGATTCGTACTGAGAAAATTTGCAGTTACACTGAAAGTCCGTATTATTCAGTAGGGCATTACTCAAAAGGAACTACCGAACCAGGGTCTTCAGGCTCTCCATTAATCAATAACAATGCCCATATTATTGGAGTGTTGAGTAATGGCTTAAGTAAGTGTAGCTTTCGTGCAATGGATAACTATGGCCGACTGAATACGGGTTGGAATGTAGCCTCTGAAATACGTAATGTTTTACTTCCCGATAGAAACTTTATTTCATTCACAACCAGTCTGCCAGGTCGCCGCATTCAATGCTACGAAAACCTGACACTCCCTGGTGAACAGCAGTACTTTCCTGCCAGCGACTACCAGCCTCAGAACGAAATACAGATTCAGACCAGAGGAACACTTACATTTAGCGGACTCCACACATTCCATCCAGGTTCTGATGTTGTTTTTTCAGCCGAATCAGCCATTGTTACTACACCGGGTACAGTATGGATTTCTAAACCAGGCAGTAGTATAGAACTAAAAATAGGTGCTAGTTGTGGAAATAGTCAGCGTACTGCCGAAATACCAGAAACAGATATTGTACTGCAAGACCTGCCCGAACACAAATCGCTTAACATCCAGAACATAGCCGAACGGTATGGCATTGCACTGGAAGTTTCAGACAGCAATCCGTCGAAGGCAGTCTATCCTAACCCCATTCATTCAGGCATTCTGTATTTTAACAAGACAGCAGCTGTCTATCAACTCCTAAATGCTGAAGGTATTCTGATCGCTGAGGGTTTTGATGCAGATCATATGACGATTGGGCAACTAGCTAAAGGATTATACATCCTGAATCTCGATGGCCAAGCACACAAGGTTATTATTGAATAGAGGTACTAGCTCCCTGCCTGTGAGCAACCGTTCCAGGCAGGTTTTCTCCCTTTTTCCGTTCGCTTCTCAAAGGTTTTTTTTCTTCCTTATTGTTTCTGAGTGTTAGTTGGCTACTTTGTTAGTTATCAGCTACTTATCTAATTGCTTGCCTACATTTAAAGGTTTTTATTCTTCCGCAAATATTTGCTAATGGCCAGATAACCAATTGTTTAATTTTTCTTTGCCGAAAAAATCGTTTTGCTTTGCGGCTTACAATTGTAACTTATTTGATCTACTTTCACTTACTGACACTAAACTGATGCGACAAATTTACCATTTTCTTTTTTGTATCATTATATGTTGTACGGGAGGAACTATGTATGGCCAAACCAACTTTTATGTACATCCCGTAAACGGAAACGATAGTAATCCAGGAACTGAAGCAGCTCCATTTAAAACCATACAAAAAGCAGCCGAAATGGCAACGCCCGGAAGCATCGTATTCCTACGAGGTGGAACATATACACCCGCCCCTATTACAAGCAGAGGCGGGGTGCTAGCACCTATAAATACCGCCAACGAACGCAACTGGGCAACCTATACGCCGATTTTGAAATATACAAAAAGCGGAGGTAACGCAAATCAACCCATCACCTTTCGCAATTATCCAGGCGAGGTTCCTATACTCAGACCTCATAAAGGATTTCAAAAAGCCGATGGAACCATCAGTAAACACTGTGATAGCTCAGGCACTTGGTCACTTATCAAAATTCACACCGACCCCCAAACACCCAACGTAGTCCCGGCCTATCTGGTTTTTGAAGGACTTGTATTTCATGGACGTGCCAGAGAAATTAATCTTTTGAAAGAATCTCTAGCTCTAGAAGAACAAAAGGGCAGTCAGGGGTTTCCGTGCGACACTGTGAATGGTATTGCCAGCGGCTGTGAACCTGTACGATACAACGGACAAGGCATAGTCGTAACTGGCCCTTTTGCATGGGATCCAGATATTCTGCCACTGGTCACCAAAAATGCCAATGCCATTCCTCATCACATTACGGTACGAAACTGTGTTTTCAAAGAATTTCCAGGAGCAGGTATTTCCTTCCAGCGAGCAGACTACATTACCGTTGAAAACTGCGAAGTAGCTAACAACTGCTGGTATACCATCTTCGGCTCAAGCGGCATCAATCTCTACCAATGTGTCACTACTGGCACTGAAACTACTCTTTCCAACGATTACCGAGTCAAAATTGTCAATAATGTGTGTTATGGCAACGGACTGAAAGTGAAAAATCAGAATTTACCCGTACGTTATGATGGAAACGGGATTATCATAGACGATTTTATCCATGCTCAGGATTATGTCTCTACAGATGTGATCAAAAAAGAAAACAACCCTAACCGGGGAGATATTAGCTATAAGCCCTATCTAGGCAGAACACTGGTAGCTAATAACATTCTGTTTGCCAACGGAGGCTCTGGCATCAAAATATATTCCAGCCAATACACCGATGTCTTTCATAATACCCTCTACAACAATGGCATTGGAGACTACCGCTATGACAATAACCTACTGTCTCTCCAGCATTCGTTGTTTATACAAGCCATTGTCAATGAAAAAGATAAACCACTAACCGAGGATTTTAGACAGATATGCAACGGTGCATTACAAAAACAAACGCTTCTAGCTGGACACATTCGGGTGTATAACAACCTTACATACAACACAGTAGGATACCCAAATGATGGTGTCGCTGCTGAATGCCTATCTTATCATGTAGCTACCCATCCTGATGACAAAAACCTGTCAAATCGAAATTATATACATACATCAAGTGTGCCTATGTTTACCCATGTACCTTCCCTACCTATATCACTAGATGAAAAAGAGAACCTAATAGATGAAGATGGAAATACTGTCCAATCGTATGTACAGATTACCTATCAACCATCCTACTTTAAATTAGCCACTCACAGCCCGGCTATCAACTACGGCATTCCTGTCTGGGATAAACAAGACGACACACGCACCGCCCTTGCCTATGACCTTGGCAGATACACCCGTGATGCCCTCCCTGATGCAGGCGTATACGAAGTTCCTACGCCTTGCACACCCTATATAGAAGCGGGTTCAATGTATACTCCCCATGCGCCCAGTACCATTGAACCACAGCAACGTACTGTATTTCGTACCCAACGGTACATACTGCTTCGCAACACTTTTGAAGCCAAGCCAGGTGGTGTATTTGTGATGGAGGTAGACAAGTGTAACATGACTCCCAATGCCATGCGTGTGGCAACAACAGAACCTGATATACTGCAGACAATGTCTACGACTCAGCAGCCCTTCTCGGCATACCCGAATCCAGTACTGTCTGGGCAAGAACTTTATTTTGGAGTACCTGTTAGTCAGTACCGACTGTTCAATGGAGCTGGTGTAGAAGTACGAAGTGGAACTGTCAAAGGCTCTGTTTCTGTGGCAGGTCTAGCCAAAGGACTGTACATACTTCATACCGATGTAGGCGTACAAAAGATTGTGATTGAATAAGTAGTAGCACTGATGTCTCTATGCTCTGTTAAAAATTGGGTTCTAATCGTATCCATCATTTTCGAGTAGTTTATAAGACTGATTCTGAGAAACTGTTTTAAAACCTATGTGGCTAACAACTAGCAACAAAACCAAATCCTGAAAATGAGCCAATGTGTAAAACGTTTTTTTTACACATTGGCTCATTTTCAGGGTTGAAAAACAGTTTCTGAGAAATTATTGTATCTCTATAGGTTGGATAAATCCTAAACCGTCGGGTGTTGAACACCCAGTCGAATGTGAGTTGCTCTTATAATAGATGTACAAAATAGATGTTGTTGATTATTTATCCACAAACACCACCTGCAATGGTTTGCCAGGATTACCTTGAGATCCTGTAGAGCCTTTGGGGCCGTTGCTGCCTGAACGCCCCGTGAGGAGGCGTTGCCAGATTGTAGAGTTTTTGGCTATGCCACCTGCGCCGCCAGAGCCTCCATCACCACCGGCACCACCAAGGCCGCCTGCATTGGAAATCTGGACATATTTGGCCAGAAAAGCAAAATCTTTGGGTACATGCAGTGTTACTGTGCCACCGTTGCCGCCATTGCCTCCGTTTCCACCGGCACCACCAGGGCCGCCGTAGGCAGGTTTTTGCTTATCGGTTTCATCAGCACCAGAGCCACCTTTTCCGCCAGTACCTCCATCACCGCCCGCTCCACCCTGGCAGTCAATCTGAATGGTGGTCTGGGGTTGGAGTTCCAACAGGGTTTTGTAGTGATGGATGCCAACCACACATTCAACTAAGTAAACTGTATCCTTGTTTTCCTGCGTCATGGGGTGAATGTATACATCAACGTCTGGGGCATTGCTACCAGAAGTGCCATTGGTACCATTAGAGCCACTTTCGCCATTGCCAGAAGAAGAGCCACTGCCTCGGCTGCCTTTGGTACCGTTATCTCCACTTCGCCCAGAAAAGACATAGCTTTTGGTGCCTACATAGCGTACTGGTATACGGCTTGTTACCTGCACATCGGGGTTGTTTTCGTAGGAAAGTGTAAAGGTTTCTTCCTGAACGGGTATGGTAGAATTTTGCAGACGCAATTGTCCATTTTCCAGAATAATGCTCGGACTGGTGCAAACCAGATGGTCATACACAAACGGATGGTTGGGGGCTGTCTTGCGGCCATTACTAAACACACCCTGGATGGTCAGTGGTAATGGGTTGTTATAGGTAATAGGTTGATTTTCAGGATAATGCACTTCCAAGCTAGTGAGATGAGGAATAGGAATAAAGAAGGTTTTCTGGAAGTAGGGACTGCGTTTATCGCGGATAGTTATCATAACCCGACTGCTATCTTGCTGGGCAGCAGCATAGTCAATTTCTAGGATTCCATTGGGTTGAAACTTTCCATTTTTTATGTCCATTTGTAATCTACTCCAAGGAAAACTACCGTTTCGATAGCCTTGGGTATATTGTACTTTGCCATTATGCTGCTTGATCTCCAGACTGACAAGTATCACAGGAGACAGTTCTTCTACCGATGATAGACTATACAGTATAGAGGCATCTACAATAGAAGTTTTGCGGATTTTTTGCCCAAAGCTATAGGTCGTACACAGAAAAAATAAGACACTTGACGCCAGCCATATAAGGCTAGTAAAGACTCGAATCATAGGATGTAGTAGTAAGAAGGTTTAAAACAGATGTTAGGATTCCGCAAAAATCAAGCCAAAATGGTTAAATATCGAATGGTTGATTGTCTTTCATAGACCCATCAATAAGCAACAGCGTTGCCCCCATTCAGCCATTCGTTTTATTGAAAAGTGAGATTTCCAAAAGGGACAACCATAGGGACACCGATGTCGAAGTCGGGGAGGCGGGTACGGGGCAGTTCTGAAAACTCCGTGCGTACCGTATTAGAAACAGGAATATTCTGATAAAGGCCTATGCGAAACTGAAACGTGTTAAAGGTCATATTTTCATTACGTATGCGTATGCCTATGCCGTAGCCTTTGTATAGGTTAGTACTAAAAACAGAACGATAATTTTCACCTACCCACCCAATGTCTGCATAGCCAAACAAGGCCACCTGAAAGCCCATGATATTCAGGGGGGTAAACAATACTGTTTCTAGGTTTACGACCAAACTTTGTTCGCCCCGCAGCACAGCGTTGTTGATGCCACGTATGCCATTATTGCTATTGATGTCTATGATTTCTCCTGGAAACCGATTCAGACCTTGTGTATATCGGATATTTACAAATTGCCGCATATGTGCCGATCTCACTTCCAGCAATTTACTGAAGTAATTGATTTCACCTGAAAGGATGCCTTGTTCCCAGTGTCCACTACGGAGATAGCCACCCCCTGTCAGAGAAAACAACGCATAGCCGAAGTGGTTGTAATACTTCCCATATGATGCTTTGAAACCCATGTAGTTTCGGGTATATAACTCCCCATGTTCAATACCTGCGGTCACTGAAAACATACTGCCATATGGAACATCTTCGGTGCGTCCGAAGCCATAAATCATCACATCACGCAGGTATTTTCGGGTAGATAAGCCCACACTGTACAGGTTTAGCCACCGATGTTGGTACAACTGGTTGGTATCTGTGCGTACTTCTGGCCGTTGTTGGTAGTAATTGCCAACCATACGTCCGGCTACAACGAGGCGTGTTCGGTCACCTACCCATGGCGGACGAAACGACCGGCCTAGCCAGAAACTTCCATAATCGTACGCAAGTGGAAATAGTTTGGAGTTTTTGTTCAGCGGATCTGATTCTATATACAGGCGGTTGTGACTCAGCTCAGCTCCTCCAGCATATTTCATGTCAGGAGTCAGAAAGTTGCGGTAGATCATTGCTGCATGCCGTTTTTTATTCCATTGTTCAGTATATTCCAGTTGACCTGTAACGAAGGTTTTGGCTATATACGGAACCTGGTAGATGCTGCTAAAGCCCCAACCTTTAAGTTGTTCTGTATAAGGATGTATGCCTGCGTTGTAGGATACTTGCAACGTTTGTGAATGACCTAATCCCATAAAATTATAGTCTGTCAGGTTTCCGTCAAACGCTTGTCCAAAATCCGTTCCTAGTCCACCTGTAAGAGACCATACATCCTGAGTAATGACCAGAATGTCTACGCTGTCACGGGGGCCGGAACGGGGCATAGGATAGATACGGGCATCAAGCAGATTAGGCAATTGTCTGAGAATACGTTCATTGTCGCTGATCATGGGCGAAATAAATGTATTTCCTTTCTTGAAAAGCAGTGATTTTTGGATTACATATTCACGTGTTTGGGAATGGATTGCATTACCGACACGCTCAAGCCAGTTGATAGGCAGACAAAGGGTATCGTCAATCCGAGGGCCAAACGGATCTTGTCGCTTGATATAGATGTTGCCAATGTATCTTCCTTCCAGAGGTAGGTAGGGATCTTGGGGAGACTTAAGGGTTTTGGTAACTGGAGCTGGATAGGGATCTCGAAACAAGAAATCAAAAATTCCTTTGGTCAACCGATGTTTGTACATCCGCTTCTTCAGCCGCTGATAAACCAGGTAGGAGGTATCTCTTTTGTGGGTTTCATTCAAGCTATTCAGGAACTGTCTCTCATAATTCAGGCTGTAGTTGACTGCAATCGAATCTTTTTTCAGGGAGTCTCTCTGAATGCGTTTTACCTGGGCTTGTTTGGAAGAATCTGTGAGAATAGTGTCTGTTGAATTTCCAGGTTGGGCCTGGCAGTGTGTACCCAAACATACACACATCCATAGCATGATGCTACTTCCCAAAAACATACATACTCGTTGCCAAATACAGGCAAAAAAGCCAGCACATGGCCAAAAGTATGTAGTTGGGTGAACGTGTGCTTCTGTCATTTCTATGAATTCATCTGTTGTAGAATGGGATTACAATAACACAGCAAAAACCGCACCTGATTTAAATGAATGTGCAAATGAGGCAACTGCGTTGCCCAGTAAGAGAGCGGCGTAGAAGATTCACGAAAGTCCACGAGGACTATTTACTCATTTTTTTACTGGCAGGCAATGATGACTTTTACGCCAGCGTCTTCTAGGCGTTTTTTGTCATCGGCAGGAATGCCTTCATCAGTGACAACAATATCAATTTCTTTTGGTGGACAGATAAAGGCCAGACTTTTCTTGCCGAATTTGCTGGAGTCAGCTAGTATAATGACTTCTTTGGCTACCTCAATCATGACCTGGTTTAGGCGGGCTTCTTCGATGTTGGGCGTAAAGATTCCTTTTTTGGTATCAAACCCGTTAATGCCCAGAAACAGTTTGTCTACATGGAAGTTTAGAAAACTCTTTTCTGCTATTGATCCAATCAATGACAACGTGTTTTTACGCATGTAGCCCCCTGGAATAATCAGGTTGATATTGTTGCGTGGCAGCACCAGATTAGCTATATTCAAGGCATTGGTGATGATGGTCAGTTCCTGAAAAGTAGTCAGATTCTTGACCAGCTCAACAGTAGTGGTGCCTGAATCAATAATCAGTGTGTCTTGCTCGTTGATGAGCCGTACGGCTTCGCGTCCGATACGTGCCTTTTCTGTATGATTAATTTTGCTTTTTTCGCAAATTTTCGGGTCAAAGCCTGCACCAGTTTCCAGCTTAATGGCTCCGCCACGGGTGCGTAAAACCAGACTCTTTTTTTCTAAATGCTCAAGGTCATTGCGGATGGTTACTTCACTCACATCCAGCAATGCACTGAGTTCCTGCACAAATACCCGACCTTTCTCGTTGATCTGGGCTAATATTTCTTTGCGTCTAAGAACAGTCACTGTATGATTTTTTTCTGGTTTTAGGTCATTTTTCATGCATATGCCCCAATTGTACTAGATTTAGTAAAAAGATAATACAGCAAAAGTAAGAAAAATAGTGTTAAATTTTGCTGTAAATGGAAAATTAGTCTGGTTATAGATGCCAATAAATATTTGCATTGATGTACAGACCGCCGAATGCTCCAACAATCAGATGGTTTTTCTTATTTAGTTGAAATACAGGCGAATGTGTAGAGATTTCTACAACTTCTTATAAGCTTCGATCAGGAGGGGTTTTTCGAAGAAAACTTCCCGTTTGGGTTGTTTGCCATGTAATGTACCTAGAATTTTTTCATGAACATAGTCTTTGGCCATACTGATTTTGTTTAGCTCGCAGACACGAAAAAACAAGCGGTAAGAAGCCTGTTCCTAGTATTCTTTTGTGAGGGACTGGTTCCATCTTTTGTACACAGGAAGAAAGCTATAGTTGAATACCATTTTATACGGCCAAGTGTAATAAGGAGGGTTTTTAAATCGGTTTCTAGTGAAATTTTTTACAGAAAAAATGCCATTGTTATTTGGAAGTATGCCATAAAAAAATGTATGTTTATAGATAGTATCCATAACCGCTCAATTTTTCTTATAATCACCCAACTATCTTTAGCTCATGAGCAAATTTGATGAAGCCATGGCCGATTACCAGAAAGAACTGGAAAAAATTGGCATTAAAAATGTAGACGATGAGTTACTCAAAAAAGTAACCAAAGGTCTGGGTCCGGTCATTTACAACAATGACTCCTCCAAAGTAGCTACCAGCGACCCGGAAGAACTGGCACGTGTCAAAACCAATTTTCTGATTAAAAAATTGGAAATGGAAGACAGCCCAGCCTTAGATGCTGCCATTACGCAGGTTGTTGAAATGTTTGGAAGTGCCAACCGCAACAAATACAGAGCTGTATTTTACTACTTGCTGGTAAAAAATCTGAGCAAAGAGGCTCGCTATGAATAACAATCATTTGTGTAACCAAAACAGCTAATCTTGCTTTTTCTGCCAGATTAGCTGTTTTGGTTTTCCGCTAGTAGGTTTTAAAGTTAAATGACTGATAATCAAAAAAATAAATTAATTTATAATCCCTTCGGTTCTATTTTTGATAGCCCATTTGTTTCTCTTTTTTTCAGTGAAAATACAGAGTCGTGTTCTGGAAACGGTTGGTTGTGAACCCTAAAAAAATCTCCTTCAACAAAAAAACAAAGACTAGCTGCCTGATGCGGTGGTTAGTAGGTAATTCTTATCAACTATCAGCCTTTTTAAGGGGACAGATTGTTTGCTTTGTCTACAATGCTTTTTGTAGATGTACCCGGTAATCAGTCAGTGACTCGCGGGGGGAGACTTTGTAGATTTGAAACTTATTTTCCAATCCAAATACCAGCATCGGAGTCAGTGAATTACGAGTTTTGAACCGCAATGTATGATATCCTTCCTTGCGTGCCCATTCTTCCATTGTATTCAGTAACTTCTGTGCAATGCCTTGTCGTCTGTAGGGCTGCGCTACTCCTCCCATCCAGCTGTAAAACGAACCATCTGCGTCCCGTTCATAGCCCACTTTAAATCCAACTGGTTTTTCATCGACGACGGCGACTAGAATCAGAGATTTAGGAGATTCTGCCAGCCTCGTTTCGTATGTATCTATTGGATACAGGGTATGAAATTCAGGAATGTTTGTGCATACTTGGAACACTTCCTGAAGAGTTCCCGTACGAATGTGTATCGCCATATTCCAGCTTGTAAAAATGAATGTATATAAAATTAAGAAATAAACTGAAACGTATCGCCATCAAACAATCCTTTGTCGCTGAGTTTCAGGGATGGAATGACTAGCAGAGCCATAAACGAAAGCGTCATAAATGGCGACTGTAACGTGCAGCCCAGTTGTTTGGCTTTGAGATCTAGTTGTTCATAGCTATGGGCTACAGCGTATCCATCCTCACCTGTCATGAGTCCGGCAATGGGCAGTGGCAGCACCTGTTCTTCCGTATCCGACACCACGACCAGTCCACCTTGGGCTTCCATAAGTACGTTTACGGCCTGGCAAATAGCTGCATCGGTGGTTCCTACCGCAATAATATTGTGCGAGTCATGTGCCACAGACGAGGCAATAGCTCCTTGTTTCAGGCCAAAGTTTTTTACCAAGGCAACTGCTGGCTTGGCTTGTGCATAGCGGTTCACGACTGTTATTTTCAACACATCCTGCGAAAGATCTGATTCCAGCAATCCGTCGGGTGTAGGGGTGAGGGGGAGAAATAGTTTTTGGGTAATCAATTGTCCGTCAATAGCTTCTATCACTGGAAACGGATAAGAAGGAGCTGGAAGACGAAAATCTTCTGGTTTCATTACTGAGGTGTGAAACTGGTTGACTAGTCGGCTCGGCATTGAAGGAATCAATGACTGTCCTTTTTCGGCTACCAGCTGACCTTTAATATAGGTTTGCTGAATCACCAGTGGGTTTAGGTTTTCTGCAACTACAAAATCTGCGGCATCCCCTATACGCAGCAGCCCAACATCCAGTCCATAATGTAGCACTGGGTTCACACAGGCAGCTTGTAAAGCATCAAACAGGTCATGTCCTTTCTGCACGGCCCGGCGTATCAGGTCATCTATATGGCTTATAACCAGGCTATCTGGATGTTTGTCGTCCGAGCAGAACATGATGTGGTTAGGAAAGTCATGGAGCAGGTCTATCAGGGCATCAAAGTTTTTGGCGGCACTACCTTCCCGGATTAGAATTTTCATGCCTGCCTGTAGTTTGTCTAGGGCTTCTTCTTTGGTAAAACATTCATGATCGGTACTCATGCCTGCTTGTATATATTGTCGGGCTTGTTCGCCTCGTAGGCCAGGTGCATGGCCGTCTATGGGTTTTTGGTATTTTTTTGCAGCGGCAATTTTGGCCATTACTTCCGCATCGTGATTGAGTACGCCTGGAAAATTCATCATCTCTGCCAGGTAGTGTATTTCGGGCATTTGCAGCAATTCGTCCACTTCTGCCACTGTAATTTCGGCTCCTGCGGTTTCGAATTGGGTAGCTGGCACGCATGAAGGGGCTCCAAAGTAGAAGTAAAACGGTACACTTTTACCATTTTCAATCATGTATCTTACACCTTCCAGACCCAGCACATTGCCAATTTCATGCGGATCTGAAACGGTAGCTACCGTACCATGTACTACTGCTAGTCGGGCAAACTGGCAGGGAGTGAGCATGGAACTTTCGATGTGGACATGGGCATCTACAAAGCCGGGCATAATATATCGGTCTGGAGCCTGGGTAATAGGTTCTATCTCAGTAATATACCCATTTTCGATACGAAGGGAGGCTGGATATATTTTTCGTTGAAAAATATCAACCAGTTGTCCGGTAAGGTTCAGAGAATCAGGCATATGAAGAATGGTTACAGGTTATAGATGATAGGTTGCAGGTTAACAAGTTACAGGTTGTAGATTGTAGGTTCACAGGCCACAAGTTGAAGGTTTTTTCAGACACATTTAACCCGCCAACCAGCCTCCTATAACCTATTAACTTTAACCAGAAACCTACACATAAGCGATAACTACAGATACTGCATTGGCATAGCGGTTACCTGGTGGTAATTTTAGGGAATAAAACGGTAAAACTAAAGTTACGACTAAAGCTATGAAAAGAATACTATTATTTCTTACGTTTTGTATCCTGTTTGCTTCGTGTTCCCGGTACCAGAATCCACTGATCAAAGCATGGACACCAGCAGATCATTCACAGGATTCGTTCAAAAAACCTAGACAGCATCACAAAAGACACTGACAGAATTATACCAATGGATGAATGGCTCAATGTATAGTATCTCTAAACCATTGAATCGTTGATAGCCATTTTAGGAATTAATAAAAACTACAACTATTTGATAATCAGCTATTAAATTGTTATAAAATAAGACAATTTGGGGTTGTGTTTCAAAATCTATGATAATTTATCGTCTGATTATCAGCTATTTATTCTAGCTGATTGGAGATATGATGGCAAAATAGTTGTCAAAAATGACAAAACAGAACAGCTTCTTAATCGGGTCTGTGCCTGAAACGTTCAGTCTTGTTGTTGGAGGCTTGTTTTTCCATCATATATTTTGACACACAGCCGATAATTTAATGTAAGTATAACTATTATCGTTCATTTTATAAACTGACACAGCTATGAAAAAAATACTAGCTTTATTGGTGCTGGGTGCTATAATCACCTCCTGTTATCGTCCGCCAAACCAGGCTTGGCAGCCCAAACGCAACTTTAGTGTGGATCACAGTCGGAAAAAGCATGGATAGTTCTGATAAAAATCGCAATCTGTCTAGGATTGCGATTTTTGTTTATACCTATTTCAACAGCAGAAGAGAATTTTTGTGTGGCAGAATCTATTAGAAATGTACAGATTTGCTACATTTGCGTTCAGAATGGCCATTCATTCGCTTCTTTTCCCCCTGTTGCATGAAGAAAATCATCGTAGCCATTGACGGATACTCTGCCTGTGGAAAGAGTACTACCGCCAAGAAAGTAGCTGAAAAGCTACAATATGCCTACATAGATACAGGTGCCATGTACAGGTCTGTGACCTTGTATTTTCATCAAAACTATGTGTCATTAACCAATCCTAAGGAAGTTTTGGATGCTTTACAGCACATTCAGATTCAGTTTCTCTACAATCCCAAAGAGAACCGGAGTGAAACCTATCTGAATGGAATGAATGTAGAAGAAGAAATACGAAAAATGTATATCTCCGAAAAAGTTAGTCCAGTGAGTGCCGTGCTAGAAGTGCGTCGGGAAATGGTACGGTTGCAGCAACGCATGGGAAGCAAACGGGGTGTCGTAATGGATGGGAGAGATATTGGTACTACTGTTTTTCCGGATGCCGAGCTGAAAATTTTTATGAATGCCGATATGACCGTACGGGCACACCGCCGCCAGCAGGAATTGATGGATGGAGGTGAAATGGTAGACCTGGCTGAAATTCTGGAGAATCTGGAAAAGCGGGACCTGATGGATACAACCCGCAAGGAAAGCCCACTCGCCAAAGCCGAAGATGCCTATTCATTGGATACTACTTTTATTACGGTAGAAGAACAAGTAGATTTTGTCGTAAATCTGGCCATTAGCAAAATGATAGAAAAAGAACAGCAACGTATAAAGTCAGACGTGTGAAAAATGAGTGAGTTGGTGAATGAGTGAATAAAAAATGGCTCATTCACTAAAGACCCTCTCAAGCATAGGGCAATAGAGTTATCTCATTCATTCATTCATTCACTCATTTATTTTATGAAGGTTTCTATAGATAAAAATTCTGGGTATTGTTTCGGGGTAGAATATGCTATCCAAATGGCAGAAGATGAGATGCAAGCCTCCACACATTTATATTGTTTGGGAGATATTGTCCATAATAGTATGGAAGTGAGCCGGTTGTACGAAAAAGGATTACGTGTGATAGACCGGGAGCAGATGAAAGAACTTCATGACTGCAAGCTGCTCATTCGGGCACATGGCGAACCTCCGTCTACGTACGAACTGGCCCTGAAAAATAATATTGAACTGATTGATGCGTCCTGTCCGGTGGTGCTCAAACTGCAAAACCGGGTCAAGCATGCGTTTGATAAGATGGAAACTGACAATGGGCAGATTGTTATTTATGGACAGACCGGACATGCCGAAGTGATCGGACTTGCCGGACAAACCCAAGACAATGCCATTGTCATTACCTGCGAAGAAGACCTAGACAAGATAGATTTTTCCCGTCCGGTAACCCTGTTCAGCCAGACGACCAAAAGTACACAGGGCTTTTACAAGATGAAAAAACTGATCGAAGACCGAATCAGAGCCCTCAATCCAGAAGCCAATATAGACTTGATGTTTGATGCCAACGACAGCATCTGCCGACAGGTGTCTAACCGTGAACCTCAACTCCAGAAATTTTCCCACGAACACGACGTGATTATCTTTGTCAGTGGCAAGAAAAGTTCCAATGGCAAAGCATTGTATGCCGTTTGCCAGGCCGAAAACCCACGCAGCTATTTTATCGAAAACGAAACCGAACTCCAGAACGAGTGGCTTGGCGGAGCTGAAAGTGTGGGTATCTGTGGCGCCACTTCCACACCCATGTGGCTCATGGAACAGGTAGCTCGGCATATTGAAGAACTGCCATTGCTAGTAGATTAACTTCTTTTCAAGGTTGGACTGGCTCAATCAGCCATTTGTTGGGTCTGTTCAATCAGGCGGTCTATCAGAGGCACTCCTGTATCCATTTTTTGGGCTTGTGTGAAATATTCCAAGGCTTTGTAAGGCTGCTGCATATCCAGAAAGTATATACCTAGATTTCGGTATACGTATGGATTGGCTGAATCCAGTTCCATTGATTGTTCCATATCCTGAAGGGCTTCTTCGGGCATACCTGTTTTTAGTCTGGCTAGTCCGTGGTTATTATAGGCATATGCCATATCCGGTTGTATATCAAGGGCTTTGTCTAGATAGGAAAGGCTGGTTGTGTATCAAGATGTATGATGATCCTTTTGTCTTTGCTGTGGGATCTTTGCGTAAATACAGCGGATATCGTTCTTGGACGAAGATCCCACAGCGAAGACAAAGTTGTTGTTTTATAGATAAGTTATAGAGAGCCAAATCATTTATCAATCATACAACCGAAAATAGATTAGAAAACGTGAATGAGTATCACCATGGGACAATGTCCAATGTATTAGTCAAAACAAGACCCTATGTATAGGTTGACTTTTTTCTGAGCTTCTTGTATATACTCATTGACAGTATGTTTGGAAATACCCATTTTCTGGCTAATTTCTTCATGTGTCAGACCCTGAAATCGTGCATAAATAAACACTTCCCGTTGGCGTGGCGAGAGTTTATCTAGGGCATATTGGATTTTTTTCTCACAGTCTTGTGCTTCTAACTCTTGTTGTGCCGAATGCCCCATACAGCGGATCGAAGCCATTATTTCCTGTTCTACCTTTGCTCGATGCCGTTTGCTGGCTTGGATCAGGGAAAGAGATTCGTTACGGACAGCCCGACGCAAATACAGCTTGAGGTCTTGTATCTGGGTAAAACTATTAGATTCCCACAAACGCATAAATACATTGTTAATGGCTTCACGTGCCACAATGGGGTCTCGGAGTATGCTATAGGCAATGCGTCGTAAATCGGTATAGTGGTATTCATAGAGTAAGGTAAATGCTTTTTCAGCCTGTGAGGTAGGTGATTCTGACTCAGATGCATACATAAAGAGTAGGAGTTAAGTGGTGTTTCGATGTATAATGTATACAAATTTAAAATAGGCTAACCAATATATCCTGGGTTACTTCAGGTATATTTATAATATAGTTTGTAATATTGTGTGTATCTGACTGAATAAGCTACCGAAGCCGTACATGGGTATTTATAGCTGTTTAGTCAGGCTGTTGGTTGAATTATATATTATTAATGTTACAAATCAAGAATATATAATGTAGAAAAGTCTTTTGAGTAAGTCTTTTGGCAATCTTTGCCTCGTATGCTGTGGATTAAGGCTAAAAGACTAGTTCTCTAGGGCTTCTATGGTTAATAAACGTAGATACTATTTTTTGGTTACACATTTGGGTATTTATTTTTTTTGTTTGCGAAAATACATATGGTTGTCTGACAATTTTTGTAGAAATGCATATTTTTAAAGAATTTCAATATGTATTTGTTTGATAATAAGTTGATTAGATAGTTTCAATATGCCCAAGTCCTCACTTGCCACAAAGATTGTCAAACAACCATAATGTAGCTCGGAAAAAAACAGTTTTTATACTTGAGGGTCTTTGCAGAATACGTGGAAACAGAATTATGACATGTTAGTAAATATAAATATTTTTTGTAGAGTGAATGCAGATATAACCGAGAATTGAATTATTAGCTATATTTGTACACGTAAACATACAATTCAAAAAAAACTATGACCCGCATTGGAAGTAGCTTACTGCTAATGATTCTGGCCCTTATCCTCTGCTCTTCGTCGTCCGTGCATTCCAGTCTATTTGGAAGATACAAACAAGGATATTATCTGTCAGGTACAGACACAGTTCACGGATATATTCATTTTACGTAACAGCTTAGCCATAGTTAAATACGATAGGCATTTGATTGAAGATGGAGATTAAATTTTGAAAGACATTCATCTTTTGTTTTCTAAGTGTAGAAACAAAAGCCTGAATACGAGCAAAGTTCTG
>JACCDR012381580.1_pt1 | contig 42348 bp, 63 predicted proteins | sample 7446431 | NCBI WGS metagenome assembly JACCDR01 (sample SAMN15323443, study PRJNA562643) | freshwater metagenome | isolation source: river surface water | place: USA:Blue River Watershed | collected 2017-08-17
ACTACAAAGTCCCCATCTTCAGATTTATAAACTCGTATCATTTATTTTCCTTCGCTACAGGTTGGAAAATCTCGATTCGTGCATTAGTGCCTGTACCTATAATAACTCTATGTTGACAATCACATCCTTTACAGCCTCTATGTCCAGATGGATAATAATTATCAGCAGCATATCTGAACGCAGTACATATCACAACTTACTACATTCCTCGCATACAGTCATTCCATGATTTAGTGGCAAACCGCATCCCATACAGTTATGTCTATCATAATTACATAGATCACATTCTTTCCAAGGGCGTATATTATATTTTTGCAAAGTAGTTCCTAGAATAATACTATTCCATTTTGCAGCAAACTCCTTTAATTCGTCTTCATTCATTTGATCTATATCATTAAGAACATGTTTAAATGACTTTATTAGTAGCTTTTTTATCATTTTATTGACTCTTCTTCTGCTAGTCTTATGGCATATTCTGCTGCTGTAGCGGGTCTAGGTTCATGATTGATAGTAGGATCATAATCATTGTCATTAGCAGCATGCCAACGGTTATGACAGTAATGACAGATCCTATGAACATTACCGGTTTCATTACGTAACGTATTTTTATCAGGTCCATGATGGCGATGACGCTGCTTACCACTAATACAACCAATAATGGGATTCCTACCGCCACCACAATTAGCAAGACCCCTCCATTCACAAAAGGCATTTGGGTCAATAGGAAACTCTACTGCTGCCCTTTTTCTTCCAGTCGATTTAGGGTCTGTTACTTCTGAATCCTCTTTTTTAGGTCTACCGGGATTAGAAAGTGCTGCCAGTAAATTTTCTTCTAAAACATCTAATCTACCAGCAGCACTTTCTTTATAATCCATTTCAGCGCATCCACTGATGCATTCCTCAAATAGTCCCCGACCGCACGCTATACAAGCCATACGCCTATTCTATGGATTACAGTAAATCATGTCAATCAGTATACATAAGTTATAGTAACGTGCTCGATTAGGTCCCTATATACCTGGCTTTCCGAGATTAAATTTCTGATATCTTCTGCTAATTGATTCCAATCACTTTCCATATTACGGTCGCTTAAATTTGCAGTTATTGAGATTTCTACTTTATCCATTGTGTACGTGCTCCTCAATAGGAGAAATATCGTGACGCTCTAGTGTACATGGATTATTACAGTATTCATTCATATGTGGTGCAAATTCAGATTCTTCAGCCTTATTAAGGCATCTTGGAAAACATGCACATTCCACTTAATGGTCTCCATAAGATTCTGCTTTAATTTTCCTAAAAGCAATTTCTTGCTGAAGATGAGTCATACAGTACCATATATCGTCTAATTTATCTTCCGCGTCCCTAGGACACCTATTAGGAGAAGGATAACCTGTATTGGCCTCAATATCGATATATTTTTCACACCTCTTCATGTTTCCTCCATAAGTAATTCATGCTTACCAGGAACCTTATTCTTCAAGAAAGTATGCCTACTACTAAAATAGCCCTTAAATATTGAAATACCTATACCGCAAGAAGGATAGTTAGGCTTTAACTTATAGTTATTATCAATAACAAACGCACCCTCCCCATTCCGATAAGGAATACGGATCTTTGTATTAAAGTACTCGCAAAATCGAGTACAATCAATACACTTTTCCTTCGCAATATGTTGTCTAATTCTATTCATCAATTCAGACGTAGGTTCTAGATGTTCTTGATAATTAGGAACAGCTTGCACAATTAAATTAATAGAAACACCCATATTGCGGGCTCCAAAACTTGGTGCGAAAATATTTGCCCGGCCGATCGGGTAACAGGGGAGAAATCCCTATAAGGGCTCTTGCCCTGTTACCCGAATCGGACCTCTAAGGCGCTAGCAGGGAGGATCTCCCAGCATTAAGCGGTGATCAACTACTACCCACTAGCTTTCGCCGTCTAGATAGTAGTCTACCCTGCTTTTCGCTGGTTAACCTCTAGTTTTCGTAACGTGCGCAGTCACGAACATGTGTCAGTGGTTGGTCAGGGGTTGGAGTTACGAACCGTACTAAGAAGTTCTGAAATTATACCTCTAATCTGTGTAAGTTCATTTCCTCTACTCTTGTTAATTCTATTTTGCATATTGTTCATACGGCTTTGGTACATCATATACGCTATAAAAATAATATTTAGAATTACCTGGGCTACTTCCACTTATTTATCCTTAAGCTTCTTGAGCATTGCTAGGAAGTTTGCAGTAATTTCCTTAGAACTGCTTTCAAATTCTCCAATCATAGAATTCTTCTTTTCCATAAGATCGTCCATAAACTTATCAATTAGAAGAATACCATCATTTTGTAGTTCTTCTGATACAGTAGACAAAATGTGTACAGTGGTTTCTTTATTCTGTCCGATTCTATCTGTACGGGCTAGAGCCTGATTTTCCTTACCTGGATTCCATTCTCTGTCTAGAATAATAGTTTGTGTAGCCGCAGTAAGGTTAAGACCAGTACCACCGACTCTATAGTGAGCCAGCAATACATCTGCCATTGGGTTCTTAGACGATTCGTGTGTTCTATCGAAGTTAATTTTAATCTGATCGCGAATATGAGTAGGGGTATCTCCATTCATAATGATTGACGTAATAGTTTTCTCATCTTCTGCTACATAATAGCCATTAAGTCGTCTTTGTAGTTCTTCGAGTGGGGGAGTGAACTGACTAAACAGTACAACCCTTTCACCAGAAGAAACAGCTTCCTTAATAAGTTTTTCTGCGTAATCTAGTTTAATCGACTGCTTTACATTACATGCGTATAGTACTTTACCGGTTCCAGGCTCCTTAAGAACTACACCATTAGGCCATACCATAATTTGACGGAATCGAAGAAGTAGAGTAATGAATGCAGGGATAGGCATTTCACCCAAATCTCCCTTATCATTCATCATTGTAATTACGCCTTCGGCTACTTCTTTATATGCATCCCATTGCGCTTTATATGCTGCCTTATCGAATTCGATTTCGTGATGCTGGACAGTTTGTGGAGGTAGAACAATACCTGCTGCTTTTCTGTCTCGCATAATAAACTTATTACCGATTTTCTTTGATAGCCTATCTAGACCACCAATTTTAAACTTATACTTTTTAGTATGTCTACATAGCTGTCCAGCTTGTTCGTATTCGCAGACTTTTTCAGGACATACTGCTACACAGTAATCATAAAGAAAGTCCTGCTCTCGCGGAAACATCTTTTTATCGATCAGATACAGATTCGGCCATAGTTCTTGCGGCCTATTAAGAATAGGAGTACCAGTCATAGACAGATAGTGTTTAACAGAACAGATTTCTTTTTCGTCCCATGTAGTATATTCACACTTTTCACATGTCCATGCTCGCTTAGTAAAAGTTTCATCAGGCGGAACTATCATCCGCTTAGTGAAGCCCTTACCTTCGCCACAGTTAGGACACTGATTATGAGCGTAAACAATTTCCTCTACACCAGAAAATGCATTTCCCTTCATATTCTTGATGTTGTGTGCTTCATCTACAATTACACAGTCAGCCTGAATAGAAATAAGATCTTCTAGAAGAGTAGAGTCTCTGCGCCATGCTTCCAGATTAACGAGAATAATGTATTGAGGAAGTCCTGAATTAAGAAGTGTCATCAAATAAAGACGACGTCCACGCTTAGGTGCTGAGATAATGTTAATAAGAAGTCTTTCAGGAGCCCACTTCATAACCTCGTTAGCGAAGTTACTAAGAACATCCTTTGGAGCAATAGCAATTACTCGCTTAGCCTTAACCATGTCTGCATAAATAAGACTGGTAAGAGATTTCCCCAATCCCATCGTATCAGCCAAAAGGCCACGTCCAGCAAAAGCTAGTGCCTGCGCTCCCGTAATTTGATGATCTAGAGCATCTTTTCTCCAGGGCTTATTTGCAGTTTCTTCAAGCATCTTTTGTGCAGCTTCAAGAAACTTATCTTTTTCTTCGTTAAGTGCCTGAAGTCGAGCTAGCTCTCTTTCCTTTGCGTTAATAAGGTGAAGTTTATTTGTCTCGTCTCTTCTATTATCTGCTAGTGCAGCTTCATACTCATTACGGCTTCTACGAGCTTCTGTAATAAGCTCTGATAGCTCCATATACTTCTTTGACCAGTGGTCATAGAGCTGCTTATTGTTTATTTTATTCTTACGAATAGCATCTACATCGTTGCGAAGATCATGCAGTTCTTTTAGAAGCTTATCTCTTTGAACTTGCGGATCTCTATCTTCATCGTCGATATCGGATACTATAGAGAAAAACTCATCATCCAAACTACTCATTTTTCTTCGCTGCCTTTACATCTTCTGGATCGTAATATTTTCCTGTAGGTTTATATTCTACAATAACTTCTGCTCTAACAATCCTACCCCCGAATGCAACTCTTAATGCTTCTACTGTAGCTTTATTCCATTTATCTGGACTCCAGGGCGGAACAAAGAAAACTATTTTATCGCCTACCGCGATAGCGTCTACGTACTCTTTTCTTGGAACTAACTCTACGCCTTTATTAATTTCTGCATTTCTAAGCGGAATTTTCCAGCCAGATTTACTGCCTTCTTCTGGCATAGTTCCAGTTCCTTTTCTTTATCATTTCAACAGTTAGGGCAATATCCACTTTATAGTAACAATTATCTCTTTTACAAGATATATACCAGATATCTAATTTACCATCGTAACCATGTCTTAGAGAGGTAAAACAATAAGGACAATAAGTACGAACAATCATAATATTTTCCCTCGTTACAGTGTCGTACCTAAATTGAGATCATGCATAGTTTCTTGCCAACTATTGAATCTGTATCCTCTATCATCAATATATACTATTGCAGCAAACTTTCTATTAGTAACTAAAATGGTACCTAGTACATTCCATGCTTTAAATTCGCCTTCTGGGATGTTATCTACCATAGCATCAAAGCCATGTCTAATCATCCAATTACAAACATCTTGTCTAGATCGAGTAGTAAAAATAACTACATTATAATTCTTTTGAATTTCTCTAATGGCATCAAAAGCACCAGGCATAGGATCATCATAAATAGATCCGTCTTTCCATCCTTCACTATACTTATGGATAACACCATCAAAATCAATTGCTACAGTAGGAATGTAAGGCATTTTTCCCTCGCTACAGGTTGTCACAACTAAACCTTTAGCACCGCCGATATCTTATTTTAGCATACCGACGGGACTAACTGTTTAGTTATCTGAAATTCTGTACTGGCTGTATTACAAATTCATCGTTATGAATATAAGCTGAATGCACAGGCAACAATACCGCACCATAAGTTAATATACTTACTTCATATCCAGGATATTTCTTAAGTTCTTCGATCAGTTCATCACTAGTCATTTATTCTCCCTATCTTCTAGAGCAGTAATTCTGTCTCGCAATTCTAGTATCTCTTCACTGAAATGAATAATAGTCTTCATCATATGCAGCATTAATTTAACAGTATCAAAATTTTCTGTACCACCACTTTCGAGTATCCGATCATTTAATGTAATGTCTACAAATGCCGCCGTATCTTTAAGTTTATTTAATTCCTTGTGTAGATCATCATTACTGATACTCATTTAACCATCCTTTGGACGATAAGATTAATGTCTGAAATAGCGGTTTCATTGATCTTATCAGTAGCTACCTGATCAATATGCTCACTAAGAAGATTAAGTGAAAGTCCCTTCAGTGCTCCAATAACGGCCGAGATCTGTGTAATAATATTAAGTGTGCCATAGTTATCAGGATTTTCACACATAATCTTTAAGCCGGTCACTTGGCCAGCAATCTTATTAATACGAATAATATTAGGATCGGCCATTATTCCTCCACCACTGTAGCAGAAAGAAAATCGTCATCTAGCATTCTATTAGGATTAGGTATTGCTACATCATTTTCAGCTTTTACATACTCAGTAAATCTTTTAGCATCTTTTTCATTAGTGAATTCTACAGTTACACGTACAGGATTAAGTATTTCCTTTTCTTCCAGTCGAGAAGCTCTTAGATTCAACTTAGTAATAGATTTCTGAATCTTAAAAAGTGTCTGATTCTGTCTATCTATCAGTTGTGAGATTGTATGAATCTGTGCCCACAGTGCATCAGTTTCGTTACTTTCAGATGTCATTTCAAATCCCAAAAATAACGGAACATATCAATAACAATAAAACAAACTATTGCAGATATTCCCATGTACACTAATACATCCGCACCCATATATTTTGCGATGTATGCTACAAAAAATCCTGCGCTGGGGCCCACAATAACAGGAATTTCATCTTTTCTTAACTTTCTCATTTTTATCCTTTCTTAATTAAGTTTATAGGACCCGCTACAGGTATTTAGCACACACATTTGCGGATGGGTTGGCTAACTGGATAGTGTTTGGATTCTGGACACTTCCACACCTGTAGCGGGAGACTAAAAACTTAATCAAATATGACGAGACTTAAGAACCTTAATACTGAAATTGAGATTAACAGTACTATTCACATATAGGATATTATCTGCATTGCCAATTATACTAGATGAGCCACTAGGCTCTATAGATCCCTTTCTTACATTTCTGGTAATGACTACTGATATACCATTTTCGACCAATTCTCTTCTTAGAAAAGTCATAACCCTATTAACTTCAATTTCATCATTTGGGTGTTCAAATATATCAACATCAAAAGCTACCATATTTTTATTTATAAGAAGATTTTTGACTAGATCTTGATTTACAGCAATAGCAAGATCCAATAGTGCTGTAGACTCCATTATATAGATAGACATCCTGTTACTAGGAAAAACTATATCTTCTCTAGATGGAATCTCTTCAGTGATAAGCAGAGAATTACACCTATCTGGTGTATGTGTAACTGTATAATGACCTGACATAATACGTGTAGAAAATCTAGATTTTCCCCCGTTATGCTGTCCAGTAATTATAGTAATGCCTGGATTTTCTATGATACTAGAAATAATTTTAGTTGTCTCTTCACTTTCATTCATTACTTTATCCCTTTTCTGAAGAAAATTCAGTATCTGCATCGAAGATAAGTACACGCTTACCATCGATTTCAGTTGAAATAGTTTTATCGAATGTAACGTACTTAGAGCTATCTACCATAATCTTAATTTCGTCATGGTCATGATATCTATACAGATGACGAATAAGATCACCTACACGAACAGTTTGAGTGCCGTCGGATGTAGTAATTAAGTCAGGAGTCATCTTTCCTGCTTTCTAAAATATGAAGTACATAACTATTAATCTTACAAATAGAACAGAATATTACTTCACTATGTACTCTAGGTAATTCAGTTGTAACAGTGTCCATACAAGACAGCTTATACCTATATTTAACTTTCATAGAAATCATCTACAGTACCATCATTAACAGCCTCCCAAACTCTATCTCTAAATTCTTCACAATCAGTACACTTACACAAAGCCGGATGAGTGATAACTATCCTACGTAAGTTTTCATTAGTTAAACTACTCATTGTCCATTATCCTTATTGTTAAGTCTGGCAGTATGTTCTTCACAAAATCTGCAATTACAACCGGGATCATGTTTGCACATAATCATAAGTAATTCTAAGTCTTCAAGATTCGATTCATTAATTCCGGCTGACGTTTCAGGGATATAAGGAACACCACCATAGTCCCTAATAACAATCCCTAATTCAGCCGCCTTTTCTCTGTACAATTTAACAAAATCGAGTGGGTGCATCCTAGCTAATTCACGATAAGCACGCTGTTTTGCTTTGAAACGCAATCTATTTCTCTCTAAATCATTATCTGACATTTCTTATCCCTTCTGTCTAAGTAAACCTAACTAAGTAACTAGAATCCACTACAGATAACAATAAGTTTCATTTAATATCCTCGCTTAGTCCTACGGTAACTGCGATAATTAATGCTGCAATAATATAACGCATTGACTAAATCCTTTCTTGATAGCTTCACTATCGGATTCTCACTAAGACCAATCATTTCACACTGATCACTCACAAGCAATAGACTTCACCATCCTGTTACCATTCCGTTACCGTTTCGTTACCATGATAAATAATATTATTTTCCGCTACAGTGGGCCGCCCGGTTTGTTTATTTAGGACTATTTTTCGATATAAGTCTATTTCCAAAATAGCTTTTAAAAAGGGCCCTAATTCCGCCCGGAAATGAGTATTTATTCCATTCGGTTTCCAGCCGGAATTTAATTTTAAACTATTAATTGAACAAAAGAAAACCCCCCACCTAAAAGGCAGGGGGTAATCTTTAAGCTAATTAGGCCGGAGCGGCCATCCGCTTAATAGTGACGGGAATTCCGTCAAAGTCGAAAGTGATTTCCTTACCAGCGGGAACATCCTGGTAATTACCGAAACTAACTCCTGCGGCGTTATACCATGCCGTATGAAGCTCAGTAACAGTAAGAGTTTCGTGACTCTTCTTTCCGGTGTGCTTAAGTGCAGCCTTAAGACCGGCAGTAGCTTCCGCGAAATTCTTAAAGTTCTTTTCGCCGATCTTAATAAATCCGCCGTGCTTTTCTCCCAAACGGGGACGATGGCTCTTTCCATCTTCCGCAGTAGGCGCGATAGTACGCTTTCCCTTAAGTTCGGGAAGTGCAGGCAGACTCTTAAGATAATCAATAGCGCCCTGAATCGACTGACCGGGATTCATGCGCTCGAAAGATTCCATGTTCTTAATAGTGTCAGCGACACTACTGTAAGCTTCATTAGCATCCTTAGTGAGAATTTCCTTATTCTCATCAGTAAGATGCGTAATGTTAAGTGCAGTCTTAATTTCAGCGGTAAGCTCCGCCAATTCTTCGTTAAGCTTCTTCTGTGCGTCCAGCAAATCTTGAAGCTTAGGCGCGATAAGAACAGACTTTTCCTGGGTTTTAGTGTCCTGCGCCAGCTTAATAACATTTTCGAGAGAATCATCGAAAGATGCTGACTGAAGCTGCTGTCGCGCATCGAGATAACTATTACGGAAAGTAATAGCCATTTCAATAAACGATCGACTAAGCATAGCCTGGCCCATCTTATTAGGGTCCGACTTATAGTCAGGGTAGATTTCCTCGGTAATTTCCTCAAGACGCTCTACCGGAATATACGGGTCGGCTTCATCAGAAGCCTTTTCCTCAATTTCCGGAATTTCCGGGTTCTCAACACTATCCGGGTTCTCAGGGTTATCCGGGTTAACGTTTTCCGGGTTAACGTTTTCCGGGTTTTCAGTCATTTCGTTTTCCTTATTTTCGGGGTTAATGTTTTCAGTGCTAATGTTTTCGGCAGAAATTTCCGAATCGATGTTCTTGCCGTCCCGACGGGCCATTTTATTTTTCTCCTAAAAAGTTGACACTTAGTCGCTTGCTTCGTTCTCAGTAGGACTAGCTTACCAGAGCGGGGGAGCGGAGTCTACCGTTTCGCCCCTGAAACTCAGAGCAAATTTTCTGGAGATCAGTAGCAAAGCGGACAGTTCGGCTAGATGTCAAGTTGATCTTGACTTTACGACAGATTTTCCAGTCAAACTGTCCGACTAACAAGCTAACTGATAATTGCATTAGACCAAAGATCAGACCATATATATGATATTTCAAAAGCAATTACACTATCATTATTTTGCAGGCGATTAATCGCACGTAAAAGTTTCTGCTCTAATTCAAACAGTTCTTCCCATGTCATTTCGATACCAGCAAAAATAGAATTCATTTCTAATTTTCCTTTCCGCATATCAACTAAAAAAACATGAATAGTGAACGAAATTGATAATATTCACCGATAGGGATACCCCGTACTTTATATTTAGCAATCATTACTTTTTCACCTATAGTATATTCATAACGAATAACATCTCCATGGACAAAACAAGTATCTTGACCTCCAAAGTAATGTACTTCAGAATCCCTTTTACATACCCTACAAAACTTACGGAGCATTTCTAATTTCCTTTCCGCTATAGATATCCCTTTATCCACAAATAAGAATCTCTGATATATTCATACCACATTTTAGTGAGAATCTTATCTTCTTCTAATGTTAGATTACTAATTTCTTCCTCGGTAAATCCTTCACTCAAAAGATATGCTTTATATGAAAGCGCCATTATTAATTAGATCCTTTTCACTACAGGCTGTCAATTCTCTTCTTAGCCCAATCACTTACATCGTTTTCACCGTAAAGTATTAGTGCATTACTACCCACATCTTTTAGTACCTTACGAATAATACTCCACACTTCATTGTCGGACAGTAATTCATCACTTTCACAGAATCCCAAGGCAATTGCGTTAGAAAGAACATTAGTAAGTATTTCTTTACTGAGCCTAAATCTAACAGTAATATCAGCCCTAAACTCACCATCAATAGATTTAGTAAATGAAGGGTTTCTAGCCACTATTGACTACATCCTTTTCGCTACAGTGGTTAATTAACTAGTAGGAATACCGGCCCCGATTCCGGTAATCCCACTAACTAATTACTCACTCATGATTTTTGAACATTTTTAATTCAGCGTTTACAAGAATGCCGCGAAAGTAATTAGTCATTTCGTTTTCCGACAAAATAGTGCCATCACTTTTCTTAGTGAAAAGAACCTCTAGGAAGTAATCGAATTTTACGTAGTTCATGATAAGTGCAGTATAGCTGAAGCCTTTAAGCAAATCGTAGAGAGTACGCGTCACATTAATTGCATTCTCATAGCGAGACTGATTTAGTTCATCATTAATTACGTACGCGTGTCCCTTAAGAGTAGGCTTAATGACTTCCCACTCACTTGGAGTAAGCCGAATTGCCCTAGCTGTACTTCCATCCGGCTTCTGAATAACCGGAATTCGGTTAACTGGAATCCACTTTCTATCGCGCTTCATTTCAGCCATTTGAGACTTTTCCTTTCAATTAGAGACTGATTTAACTAGAGACTGATTTAACTAGAGCTGCAAGTACTTTTCCATCATGTCGGTTACCGTCTTACGTGCAGTATCCCCATCGAATTCATACTTAGAGAAGAGACCGCAAAGAATCTCTTTGTCGTTTTCATTGATGTTGATACTGACAAGACCAGCCATCATATGATAAATGCTATTTCCGTAGAAACGCCTACGAACGGGATTAACCTTTCCAGCAGAAATAGCGTCTTCAGTGAGACTGATATACAGTTCCACAGTAGAATCGATGTGATCCAACAATTCTGCCGTCTTACGGACATTGTCAGCCATTTACTTATTTCCCTTTCTGATTAGTTTTTGATTGGAACGCACTTCCCCGAAAAGTGCGCTCGGAATCACTAACCAATCATTTGCTTAGCGAGAATCGACCTTTCCTCTTTAATCTCGTCAAGCATTTCCGGATATTCGTCTTCGCCATTCACATAAAGCGAGTTAGTAATACCGCTGTCCAACTTATTGAAAAGATTGAACTTTTCCTTGTTGGTAAGATTAGCGTACATTTTAACTAGCCTCCTTTCTCTTCCCGATTTCGCTTACAGGCATAGCCTAACAGAACGTCAGTGACCAGTACAGTACTTTTCCATGATCAACTTCATGAAATTTATTTTCTTCCGCTACAGGTTGGATGAAGCCCAGCATCAGCAGACAGTAATATGTCACACGTCACATGTGATATTCCGGCCGCTCGTATTACAAAATGATAAATTACTATATATTAGGTGCAGCATTTCCATCATAAGTAATCTCATAGTCAAGCATATAGGTTTGTAGGCCATCTTCCATTTCTCTAAATGCAGCAAGCATTATTTCTTTTGCAGACTGATTTTCATCTAAAACTATTCTAATTTCCATAATTACTTTCTTCCGCTACAGCTTGTTAATAAGGTAGTGAGTTACACAAACCGAGCGGCATTTAGTTTATAGCTATCTAGATCTAGACACCGCTCGGTTTGTATTAAGTTAGTTAATTAGTTATTGATAATTTGCTGTGATCTGTTAATCATTTCATCCATAGTGCTGTTCTGTGTGACAAACTCCTTTTCATTGATATCTATCTTGAAGTTATGTCCATATGCCAGGTATTCACCTGCTATATAAACTAATGATCCAATAAAGTACTCTTTGTCATGTTCGAATTCATTGTCCGGAATTTCTATTTCTATCTTAGCCATTAGTTTGCCTTTCTGTGATTTTTCTGTGATTGTTCTGTGATAGGTATTTTCCGCCCGGCAAACGCATTTATTCCATTTGGCTTTTCCGGCCGAATTCGCATTTCTTTTTAATATGTGATTATGGATTAGCCGGACGCTGAATAATATCCAGATTCCCCAGAATGCTGTTAATCTTTTCGGGTGAAAGTTCTTCATCCATAAGATTAAGCTTCTTAACGACGTCTTTCGGAGTCCAAATATCTAGTTCAATGAGACTATTCATAATAGCCACGACTTCGCGGAAATGCTTAAGCATTCTTACCGCTCGTTGACGCAATTCTTTCATTGCAGCTATTTTCTCGTGGTAGCTAGTGCTCGAATCGTCTTTATCATAAATGAATTCGTTACTGTACTCATACAATTTGCAAATAAGCTTAGCTATCTGAGCGGCGTTGCGATTATCGGGAAGTCCTTTCTTTCCCCACTCCATAAATAGCTCTCTAATTTCCCGTGAATCATCTCCCCACTGAATAGCCGGATAGTTAGAGACTTTAACACCAGAAATTACATAAAGCAGAGCCTTACCATCTTTTTCAGGTGCTTCTGAAACCATTCCTTCATTGATAGCTGTTTTCATGTGGTTGCGAATAGTTTGAGGGTGCAAATCCAAACGAGCCGCAATCTGCGAAATAGTAAGAGGCTTATTCTCTTCTTCGAGAATTTCTTTAATATGCCTGACAGTAATATGAAGTGCCATTTATTATCTCTTTTCGCTACAGTGGTTAGGTATTTAGCTGTTTAAATAGTAGAGCCGTCGGTGAGCTGATTTAAGTACTGATTTAGGTCGCCATTTTCCATGCGTTTTCTCGTTTCTCGCGATTTGCCCTGAAAGTTTTCCCTTTATTATTAGAGAGAAATTTCCTTATAAGCAAAAGTGGCACGTTACTTAGAGTTACCCCCTTTAAATAATGACGACTCACATTGTATTGCATGCTCCCTTTGAAAGTCAAACATGCAGGTCAGACGGCATGTTGCGTGAGTTTGGCTTTCGACTCAAGATCATTTAGCCACTCAATGTCCGAATTCTTAAGCCAAAGATGCAGGTAGAGCAATAGCGTAACCGGGATTTGATTCGTTGACTTCCTGTTGATCTTGATAAACCTATATATATATAGTGCCTATATATAGGTTTATCAAATGGATTTATAAAGATCTTTTTCAAGCTCCAAAATTATTTTATTTTAGGCCAAAAATAAAGAATAATATGAGGCTCTGAGAGCCATCCTAACAAGATCAACTTCGCATAGGCAGAACGTGACCTTGAAGCTCTGAAAGGCTCTGAGCGGCCAATACAGAGCCATTTGGAGGGGGTCAAGGGGGTAGTAGAGTCGCTGGCCAATGGCTTAATGATCATGGTATACTGGTCTTAGAATAAAATAAAGAAAGCACTAATTAGATAAGTGCTTTCTGGCAGATCTGGTTATTTGTTATTTGGGCAGTAAAGTGGTTATCTAATATGCATCTGTAGGAATAAGAAGGTATTTCCCGCATATTTTAATTCGAGATTTTGGGCATAAAATTAGGGCCAATTCTCGGAGAAAGAATTAGCCCTAATATTAAGAGTTAACTAGTTAGCGTTTTGACTAGTTAGCGTGCAGGTAAGTAACCTCGTGACTAATCTTATTCTGATAGTCGATTTCGTTGGGAGGCAGCAAATCATATTCAGCTAATAGGACCATTAATACGCTGTCGTTGATACACAGAGAACATGTTCCAATGTGGGCACGAATAACCGCGAATCCTGGCATTTTCCGGCCGTTTCTTGAAATTAGAGACTTGAGAATCGAGACTTAAGAATAGAGAATAGAGTTTATAGGGGCTAGCCGTCAACTTTCTGGTAACTAAACGACTAACACGAACGGCATTTACCCTTTCCCTGTAGCGGAAAAAGCAATTGCCGCTCATATTAGATATTTAGTTAGCTGTGGTTGCAGAATTTGTTTTGACAAATACCAGAGTTAAGGTCCTCTATTGCATCCCATCCTTTTCTTTCCAATTGTGCCCTTACTGCACCACAAACAGTAATAGTTTCGTGAGTGAAAACATGTCGCATGATATAGCGCATTTCTTTTGAACCTTTCTTGAATAGGTTATTTAATTGGCGCGTAATTCCGGCCGCGAATTCCAGTAAATAATACGAGCGGTATTCATTTCCCCGTTATTTGAGAAAGAATACCATTCGTATTAACTACTAGAAGCCGTGAACTTCATTGATAATCTTGGCGAAATAAGCATTCGCATTTGCCATGTATTTCTTAGCCATGAATTCGTCGGCGAAAGGAATAACGTCTTCGATCCCTTCTTCAATAGTAGCGATACGCTCAATTGCAGGGCAATCCTCACAGTTAAGAATGTGCTCACCGGCATTGGTCGGGTAAACGCGCATTCAGCTAACCTTTCTTGAGAACTAATTGGTCAATAAGGGCGATATTCACCTGTAGCGAAATGTATATCGCCCATATTGAGAACTAGTTATCAGAGAGACGGCATAACCTTGTAATCGTTGGCAAGGATTTCCTTGTAAATCTCACGAAGGCGGAGGTTCATAAGACCCTTGCTGGAAAAGTCCTCTTGCTTGGTGGTTTCCCTGCTACCCTGCTCCGAACCGAAGTGGGTAAACGTCTTAATGAAGAAACGCTTCTTGTCTTGACCGCTGTGGACGTGAATGATGCTAAAAACGCCATTGAAGTGCTTGTAGTACTGAACTTCGTAAGACATTAGTCTTATCCCTTCGTTTCGCTCGGTTTTCGTTCTAAGTCCAAGTTAGATGCACTGGTCACTTGTGTCAACCGGAACTTAGGTCTCGTTACAAATCCGTTATTTTTGCCTGTAAGATATATAAGGAATACACGTGCGCCCGCACGCGCGGTATTCCTTATATACAACAATAACTTAGTTAGCAAGACTAATTACCTGCGCTAAATAAGTAGTTAGCTGTGCTAAATAAGTAGTTAGCAAGGGTAAAGACTTATAACCTCGCAAGCGAGCGGTTATCAGAATAAGTTAATGAACCGGTTCATAATCGAAATTCATAATCAATTCTGAACCGGTTTAGAATCGATTAGGTATGTAGTAAATATTTTTTCCGCTCGGGTTTCATAGAATGGAGTCCTCATGCCCGAAAAAATTTCAGAAAATAAAACAGAAGATGATCTTGAAAATAATTTAATAGTAATATCTCATCCTAGAAAAGGAGGAAAGAAAGAATTAATGCGCTTAGTAAATGAAGAAGGGAAAACATTAAAAGCTGCATATAGAGAAGTCTACGGAATAGATATCTAAAACGAGGAGAAAGCAAAATATCCATGAAAGATAACGAAACGAGCGGATCAGAAAATAATCTAAATGATCTTGAAGAAAATAAAATAATAGTACTATCTCATCCTGAAATACCAGATCAAACATGTATTTGTCCTAACAATGACTACGAAAAATGTATAAATGGAATAGTTTATGGTATGTGTAGTTCCGAATACTGTGAAGGAGTCTGTACTAATATAGGACGATGCCCTTGTCCATGTCATTGATTGAAAGAAAATATAAATGATATATGATAATGACAGTATATACGAAAATATATGCAAGGCAGATAGTTACGCTAAAAGAGTAGATCAGATGATACAAAAAATAGATGCACTGGGAGGTTTAGCGCTACAGCATGAAATTGCCGGTATAAATGTAATTATACAGGCTAGCAGAATGTTTTCCCAGCTGGCATTAGCCAAAATCGAATCCAATCAATCAAAAAGTGAGAGTAATATTAATGGAAGATAACGACACGAGCGGACATATCCCGTGCAATATAGAATATTGTGAGGAGTGCATTAAAAGTGGTACTATTTATCATCCCCCTGTAGCGAAAAAAGGTATATTAACTAGTGCTGATCACTTCTTTTTATTAAGAGGTATTACTACAGATTTAATGACTGCTGATATGCATGCTAATTTTGAATTGCTAAAAACTAATGAGAAATTTAGAGATCAATTTATAGATGAGCAGATTGCAGCTTTTATGCGCCTCTATAAGTATGCCACGCGGCAGTTTGTAAAGGAGGTCTTAGATGATCACAAAATCCAATCTGCCGTCAAATCCGATCGAGAAGATTAGAAAAGATCTGGGTTTTTATCAGAATGGCCTTTCTAGGGCCGCTGATATTTCAGTGAGTACTATTTATCAACTAGAGAAAGGTATGCTAGTAAATATTCCCGACAGGATTCATGTCTTCTTTTCTCGTCGGGTTGAGAATTATAATATCGCTCAGATAGAAGAAGAATATAATAAATGGATCAGAAATAAGCGCAAAGCTCAAAAGAATAAGGTTCCGAGTTTTTATGCTATTCCAAATATAGTTACTGAACTTAACAGCAAACATCCACTTAGTTATTACCTAGAGTATCATAAAATCAATACATCAAAGTTCTGTGATCTGCTCTGTATTCCGAAGAATAGTTTTTATAAGTTTACGAGCGGCGCTCAGGAAACTACTCCTAAAATTATTATTGAAGCCCTAGAAGATGCTGGTGTTAGCTTTAAAGAGATCAGCTACCTTGACATCATGAGTGGGCAGTATTATCGTTATGCGCAAGACATGCGTATAGCGAAACGGAAAATAAATGTCAGGAGAGTTGGATAGCACTACAAGCAACAGGCCAGAGCCGCCTAGTATTAGGCAATGGGAAACTGTCTGTTTTTGTGAGGAATTCTGGTTAGAACATAAAGCTTTTCCTAGCTATGCTATAATTAAAAAGAATGTACCAGGATACAGTAGTATTGAGGAAGTAGAAACAGAAGTACTTACCTCCTCAATACGAAAGATGCTTAAGAATAGGGGTATTGATTACAGTGCTGTTTTAAAGCCAGAGCATGAAGATTACACTGCTCCTAATAGGCTTTCTGACAAACAGTTAGCTGTAATCAGTACCCTTCTTAATCCTCTTGATACGCGCACACAGTCGCAGAAATTAAAAGAACTAGGTGTTCTTCCCGTTACTTTTCAGGGATGGTTGAAAAGTAAGCGGTTTAGCGACTACTTCAAAGCGCGTTCTGAAGAGTTATTTGGTGACGCCCTCCCATTAGCTCATGATGCACTAGTTAAAAGAGTAGCCGACGGAGATATTAGAGCTATTAAGCTCTTTTATGAAGTGTCCGGTCGGTATACTGGCGTGCGCAAAGAAGAGGTTACGAATCTCAAATTAATTTTGGCAAGAGTAACTGAGCTTATGCAAAAGTACATAGACCCGGTAGTTATGCCTAGATTTATTGATGAACTTAATTCAGTTATGCTTACGAGCGGTGTTGGTCCTAATAATGCATCTAATAGTCCGGCTGTGATTACAGCTGTAGCGGAAAGAGAAGATATTGGCAGAAACGACTAGGCTTTTATTATATAAGCCTCAATCTACTGATTTGGTTAACCCTGTAGCGGCAATATCAGATCAAATGCAGATTATAGATAGTCTTGCATGTAAGACTATTGTTAGAAATTCTACTGATCCACCTGTAGCGGCATTTCCAGGGCAAGAATGGTTTACTAAAGATACACATAAATTTTATTTTGCTAATGCTAGTTTAACTTGGGTAGAAGTATTGCTTCCTACTGGGGGAGTGGCTACACCTGCTGGAAGAAAGGCTTTTATTACTGCGTCTACTAGTAGTGATAGTTTCGCTACTACTGCTGTAGCGGAAAATGGTCCGTTTCTCCATGCAGAACTTTCTGTAATATCCGGTAGAGTATATAGAATTTATACTAGCTGTGTTTTAGGTTCAGATTATTTGGATGATATTAACGCAGCTAGATTAAGATTAAGAGTTTCATCTGGAGGATCTACTGTAACTACATCAGGTACTAAAATTGCAGAAGTTCACGCAAACACTATAGCGGCAAGTATTACTATTAATAGAGCTAGTAAGACCTTTTTCGGTAAGTGGACTGCTAGTTTTACAGGTACAGCATCTTTCGGATTATTTTTAGCTAAAATATCTGGTCAACTTTATGAAAGCTATTTTGTTCCATCTAATACAGGTGATATTAATTTACAATACTTAGCTGTTGAGGAGGTATCAGTATGACTACTTCTACTAGTAGAATTAGTTTGGCTATACCTGAAAATACTGATTCTATGGCCGATGCGCCTACTTTATTATCCAATAATTATGATAAAATAGATAATAACTGTGGATGTGTATTAGTATCTACTTTGGGTTCTGTATCTAATCCTTTTAATGGTATGCACGTTAGAAACGCTGCTGATAATAAAAATTATTTTAGAGTAAATGGTGCTTGGGTAGAATCCAATGCAGCTTCTACAGGCAATACAGCATTTGGTGGAGTAACTGATACAACTACGCAAGTTAGTTTCACTACCGAAACTAAAATAGCTCAGGTGACTTTTAATGCTGTAGCGGGAAGAAAATATCTAATTCATACAAGTATAGATTTAAATATTTCAGGTACAGATAATTTTGATAATATCATTACGCAAAGAATTAGATATGCTTCTGGAGCTACTGTTACTACAGGTGGAAGTCTAATACATACTAAAATATTTGGCTATAGGGACGATGCTGGGCCTAGGCATAGTATAGTAGAATTTTTTCCTAATAGCACAGCCCAATTTACAGTAGGTTCTTTTATGTTAAGAACAGGTACTAATTCTATTCTGGCTAGTTCAGATAACTGTAATAGCAATGTATGGGTTATGGATTGGGGCAGCTAATGACTACTTCTAATCTCAGTTTAATACAGCCTGGACCGTCTGATATTGTCAAAGTAGAGGATGTAGCTAATAATTTTATCGCTATTGATAAATATATTGGATTTATGCAGGTAAGCACAAAAGAAGAAGTTTTAAGTCCTTTTGAAGGCTTAAAGATTATGGAAGCGAGCGGCGCTCCTTATATTTATATAACCGGGCAGGGTTGGGTTATGATGGGCTCCGCTGTAATATCAGGAGCAAATGGAAGAAAGTCTTATAATACTTTTACAACAAATGGCAGTTCTAGTTCCGGCTCGGAAGTGATGTCTAATATTAAGACTACTTTTACTGCCGAAACTGGAAGAAGGTATTGGGTAGAAGTATCTGTATCTTTAGAATTTACTTCTAGTGATGAATCTGAAATAAATTGTGGAGCACAGTGTTATTTAAGATATGCTTCTGGTGCCTCTGTGACTACTAGTGATACCATTATGAATGGAAAACCTCATTTAGTTGAATGCTCATTTTATGGGAACGATGTATTATCTTATGATGCGATATTTTTAGGAGAATTTACTCCTAATATCAATGGTAGCGTCACTGCGGGGTTAAGCTATAAAGCGCTACATAATATAGATGTCCTAGCAAAAGCAACTTCTACCGCAGTAAATACTATTCTTGTAAGAGATGTAGGAGCTTCGTCATGAGTAATGACTCTCAAAACAATACTTCCAATCAGGAATTAAGAAGTGATCCTGATGGAAATATCAAACCGCTACAGGGAATGTCTATTTCTGGTTCCCGTAGTACAGATACTTGGAGACAGGATGTTATGAGAATTTTGAGGAAGCTTGGTGTAAAAGATAATACGACGGCGTAAATATGCCTCAGAATAATGATTTCACTGTAGCGGGATTATTAGATCAGCTTAGTTCTAATCTTTCTCTTTCATTGAATCGTCCTACAATTAATAATTATAAGCCTCACCAAAAACAATTAAAGTTTCATAGTTCTAATAAGATGGGCAGATTGTATATTGGTGGAAACCGCTCGGGTAAAACTGTTGGGGGAGTAGTAGAAGATATTTGGTGGCTTTTAGGAAGACATCCATATAAGCAAACTCCTAGGCCGCCTATTCATGGACGGATTGTTACAGTAGACTATGAAAATGGCTGGGAATTAATTATTAAACCAGAATTATTGCGATGGTTACCGGTTTCTGAACTTAAAAATGGTTCATGGGAAGATTCGTGGTCTGAAAAGAATAAGCTTTTAACTTTAGCTAATGGCTCTAAATTAGATATTATGTCTTATCAGCAGTTGACAGAAAAACATGCAGGAACATCTCGGCATTTTGTTCATTTTGATGAAGAACCACCTAATACTATTTTTAATGAAAATAAAATGCGTCTCCTTGACGTAAGGGGTCATTGGTGGATTACAATGACACCAGTAGAGGGGATGACGTGGACGCACGACACACTTTATGAAAACTCTAAAGATGGAAATAATCCTTTAATTGATGTTATTGAAGTACGTATGGAAGAAAATCCTTATATTAGCGAAGAAGCTGTAGAAGAATATTTAGAAGGAATGAGTGAAGATGACAAAAGGGCCAGAAGACAAGGACAATATGTTCAGGTGGGGGGCCTTGTTCTTCGCTCTTTTGATTATGGTTTTCATATTATTCCTGAATTTATACCTCCAAAAGAATGGCTCTGGGTAAGAAGTTTAGATCATGGATTTAATAATCCTACGGCGTGGCTGTATCACGCAATCGCGCCAGACGGAAGAATCTTTACTTTTTTTGAACATTATAGACGCGAATTAACTATTGAAGAGCATACTAGAATTCTTAAAGAGTATGATAAAAATTTTGGTAAGCGGCCTGAAATGAATGTCGGAGATCCGGCAATTAGGCAGCGAATGGCTAACACTGGTAAGTCTGTTCTTCAGGAATATGCTAAATTAGGTATTCGTATTAAACCTACTAATAATGATGTGAAAATTGGTATCGATCAACTTAATAAGCATCTTCGTTCTGGTAATTGGTTTATTACTGAAAATTGCAGAAATTTAATTTGGGAAATTCGCAGATATAAGTGGAAGACTAGAGCTAATAAGAAACTTCAGGAAATTCACGGTAATTACGATGAACCACATAAAAAAGATGATCATGCAGTGGATTCTTGTAGATATTTCTTAGTAGGACGTACAGCTCCAAAAATCGATCTTAAAGAAGAAGAGAAATCTACACTTAGAGCACAAATTCTTTCTATGTTAACTCCAGGAAGTCCAGTTGCATACCGTGGAGTAAAAGATAGAAATTTGCTACAGGGCAGGACTTTTATTTCACCTGATAATTTAGGCATGCAACAAGAGTTTGTAACTAGTCCTACGGAATGGACTGGTGTAGTAGATGACCATTTGGGAGGGATTTACTAATGGCGGAAACTAAAGTTGATCCTAAGGATCAGCGAATTAAGGAATTAGAGGATTTAGTTAGGAAGCAGCAGGAGGAGTTTAATAATAAGACTAAATCTGCTCCTGAAAAGTCTAGTTCTGTTGTTAAGTTTTCTTCGCCTGATGGTCCGCGCGGATACAATCTGAACGCTATTTTTAGGGATCGTGGAACTTCTAAGCGTCCACGTCTTGATGAAATTAGTTATCAGGAAATGCAGCGTGTTCGTCGGGAAGATGATACTGAGATTTCTGAAAGTACTGCTTATGATGTAGCAGCGGCAGTTATTAAGGCTGCTGTTATTCAAGATGATAGTATTCGTAATCTTATGGTCCAAGCTCTTGCTGATGGACTTAATGCTCATATTTCTGATCCCACTAAGTGGGAAGAAATTCGCCTTGAATGGGCGAATAGAGATGACGATACTTATAAGTCAGATCATCGAGCATGGGCAAATAATGAGCCCAATAATCCGTTTAGTGACAAGGTAGATAATGACTCTTCCGAGACTGGGGCCGATTCCAGGAAGTAAATTTAGGGTATTAGATTATCCTAGTAGTCTTCCCAGTAAATGTGCTGTTTGTGGAAATCCAGGCGGAGATGGCCGAAAGTTTATAGATTTCGGCTTTGATTTGGATTTCTTTGGGACAGTATATTTTTGTAGCATTTGCTTAAATGAGTGTGTAAATACTCTGGAGTATCCATCCCCTGAACAGTGGAATTATGCAAAGGAAGAAAATGAGAGGTTAGCAAATAGTCTTAGAAAGCTTGAGGCTGAAAATGTTGCTTTACGCGTTAGTCTCAGTCAGCTTAATTTTCTTGGCGTTTTGCCTTACTCTTCTGAAGCTCCATCAGGATCAGAAACAATTACATCAAAGTCAAATGTTTCTGATGGAAAGACAGATAGCCAAGAAGGATCAGACAATTCTAGATCTAATGAATCGCCTGATGAGTCCCGATCCAAAAACGTATCGTCTAATGACGGAAACAGTCAGAAAGTTAGATCCAATTTCTCCGACTTCGATGACGACATTTAATTCTAGTGATGATACTGTTAATTTTAGTGATGAATCTGTAGCAATGAGAATGGCTAATTCTGGTGGTTTAGGTAATCCTATTTTTGATGAAGAGTATTTGGATGCGATGTCAGATTTAGGTCATAATATTATTAGAGGCCAGTAATGGGTTTCCCTTCTATTGCCAGCCTATTAGGTGGTGGAAAACAACCCCCTGTAGCGCCAGTCAATAATAATAGTAATATTGTAGAAGCAACTGATAGATTTTCTGGAAAAAGTAAGGCATCTAAAAAGCAGATTGAAAAATGGACTAGATGGGCTAATGAAGCGCAGCAAGATATTAAGGCCGCTCGGTCTAATATCGAAAAAACCTGGTACATTAATATGTGCTTTTATAGCGGAAGACAGTATGTAGTTTATAGAAGCTCTTCTTCTGCTATTTTGGGTACTGCTGGTGCCTTATATGTTCCACCTGCTCCATATTGGAGATCTAGACCAGTAATTAATAGAATTAGACCAATTGTTAGACATGAAATTGCTAAACTTACTTCTCAAAAGCCTAGTGCTTATGTAATTCCTGCTAGTACGGAAGATAGAGACTTATTTGCTGCACAAGCAGGTGAACAAATTTGGGATAGCGTATATAGAGCACATAAATTAAAAGCAGTTATTAGGCGAGCTGTTTGGTGGAACCAGGTTTGTGGAAATGGTTTTATTAAAGCTTATTGGGACCCTAATAAAGTTGATAAGGTTTCTGATCAGCTTGGTGATTTTAGTTTCACTCATGAAACTCCTTTCCATATTTTTGTACCTGATTTCAGAGAAGAAGAGTTAGAGCAACAGCCTTATCTAATTCACGCTCAGCTTAAGTCTAAAGATTGGGTAGATACTAACTTTAAGGGATTAGATATTAGATCATCTGAATCTAGAGCAGAAGAAATTCTCTCTGATTCATGGCTTAATCTGACTGGATCTGTTAATGTACGCGGTCAGGAAAAGGTTTTAGTTTTAGAGTGTTGGATTAAGCCTGGAGCTGTACCTGATTTTCCTAATGGGGCCATGTTTACAGCTATTGGGGATAATATTGTTCAGGGGTTTGAATCCTGGCCTTATCAACACGGTAAATATCCTTTTGCTAAGCTCGATCATATTCCTAATGGTACTTTTTATTCTACATCTAGTATTTACGATTTAATTTCTCTACAAAAGGAATACAATCGTACTCGTGGTCAGATTATTGAGGCTAAAAATAAAATGGCTAAACCTCAATTAACTGCTGAAAAAGGTTCGATTGTTCCTTCTAAAATTACATCTGAGCCTGGATTAGTTATTGAATATGAAACCGGATATGATCCTCCTAAGCCATTACCTTTAACGCCGCTACCTAATTATGTAACCCAAGAGCTAGAACGCATCATTATGGATATGAACGATATTTCTGGACAGCATGAAATTTCTCAAGGAAATGCACCACCTGGAGTTACTGCTGCTACAGCTATTAATTATCTTCAAGAACAAGATGATACGAAAATGGCTCCTACATACGATAGTGTGGAAGAAGCGTTAGAGCATGTGGCTTTTCTTACGCTATCCTATGTACAGGAATTCTGGGATACTCCTCGTATTGTAAAAGTTGTAGGTTCTGATCAATCTTTTGATGCACTTAGTTTTAAGGGATCAGATTTACGCGGAAACACTGATATTAGAGTAGAGGCTGGTTCTGCACTTCCAACTTCTAAGGCTGCTAAGCAGGCATTTATTATGGATCTCATGAAAATGGGGTTTATTGCGCCTGAAAAGGGTCTTGAGGTTATGGAAATTGGCGGTATTAATAAGATTTACGAAGCTGTGCAAACTGATGTTAGGCAGGCACAACGAGAAAATCTTAAAATGGCCGCCATTGTTCCAGAAATTATGCAACAGCATGTTATGGAACAGCAGATGAAGATACAATCTGATCCTACTTCTGCTCAAATTGATCCCGCTACAGGTCAACCTGTTATGCCACTTCCTGTAAGTGTCAATACTTGGGATAATCACGCAATTCACATTGAAATTCATAATAAATATCGTAAATCTCAAGCTTTTGATGATTTAGATGAAACTGCGAAGGCAGTTTTTGAAGAGCATGTGAATCAACATAAAATGGGTATTTTTAACGATATTATGGAACAACAGGTTATGGCTGGACCGCAAATGCCACCAAATACGCCCGGGGAAAATAGCGGTCCTCCGTCGCCTGATAATTCTGGTAATCCCCCGCCACCAGAAGGGCAATAATTATGGCCCAACCTAATCAGTTAGGAACTTTAGAGCCTAGTTTTATTAATAGAAATAGGGCTACTGGAGTTTCTACCGCAAACCCGTATTCTGTGCCTAAAGATTATCAGGATATCGCATCTCTTGATGCGAGACTTCTACGGGTAAGTAGTGGAAAACTTGCTACAGCTGTAGCATCAGGATCTACTACTACAATGGTTATTAATACTAACGATGTAGGTTATTTGGCTGTAGGGCAGACTGTAGATATTTATGATAATACTGATACCGTTAAAGCTGGCGGTACTGGTAAAAGTATTACTACAATTGGTTCCGATTCAGCAGGTAGAACAACTATTACATTTACTACTGCTGCATCTGGCGCTACTGCTGCTGGGGACTATTTCAAGTTAACTACTAATCCTTATGCAGGGGCTTATAGCCAAGCCACATTGAATAAGATGACAGTTAATGATAAGTTAGCTGCGGTTAGATTTCACAACGATCCGAATACTATTTAATCTTAGTATTCTTGACCATGTGCGCTACACTGGAAGTAGCTAGGGCCGGAAGGTACAGCTAATGGGTTTTCCTATGGAGCCTGCGGAAAATAATAGCGGGCAAGAGTCTCAAATTACGCCGGATACTGGCCAGGACAATTCTCAGGGATCGCAGGAAACTATTAATCCTGCGTGGAATGATGTTCTTAAATTAGTTCCTGAGACTTTGCACAGCCAAATTACTCCGCATTTTCGTAATTGGGACAAAGGCGTACAGCAGCGATTTCAAGAAATTAGAAATCAGTATCAGCCTTATGAGCAGTATAAGCCATTTCTTGAAAGCCAAGTATCACCCGATGATCTCCGGATGGGCTATGGGTTACTACAAGCGGTCTATCAGAAACCGCAAGAGGTAATTCAGGCTATTCAGCAGACTTTTGGCTTAACTCAAGAACAAGCTGAAGATTTAGTAGAGCAGGCTACAGAAAACGATAACGATCCATATGCTAATATTCCTCCACAATTTATGGAGGAATTTATGCGTATGAAGCAGCAAACAGAGCTACAAGGTAAAATTCTTTTAGAACGTAGAAATCAAGAGATTCAAGAACAGCAAAATAGGCAGCTAGATAATACTCTTTCTGAACTGAAAAGTAAGTATGGTGATTTTCCTGATGAATGGGTTCTTAGTCGTGCTTTACAGTTAAATAATAATATTGAAGCTGCTGTTCAGGAATACCATTCTCTTATTGAAAAAGAGCTTGCAGCTAGAAATCGCCCTAAGCCTCCTGTTTTATTGGGACAAAACAGCGGGCCTATTCCCGAAAATTCTGTTGATCCGCGAAAGCTTACAGACCGAGATACTAAGAATTTAGTGGCTGAAATGCTTAAGCGGGCAGCAGAATCTCAGTAAAATCTGAGATAAGCTGAAAGGGGTTGTTGTGGCTAGTTCGACCACAATGACTACTGTTGCAAATATTCTCAAGGAAGTTTATGAGAATAGGTTGCGCGATCAGTTACAGTCCGAAGCTATTACTATTAAGCGAATTGAAAAGACTTCCGAAGGTGTTACTGGGGAAGTTGGTGGAAAGTATGTTCGATTCCCAATTCGTGTTAAGCGAAATAATGGTATTGGTAGTCGAAATGAAAATGAAGCACTTCCGCCGGGTTATTCTCAGGGATATGAGAATGCGCAGCTTAATCTGACTTATCAGTATGGCTCTATTCAGCTTACTGGACAGACTTTTGAGTTAGCAGATAAGAATTTTCAGAGTTTTGCTAGTGCGCTACAGGAAGAATTAGACGGACTTAAGGAAGGTCTCCGTAAGGATACTAACCGTCAGATTTATGGCAGCAGTAAGGGTGTTTTAGCTACTGCGAATGCATCTGGATCTACTACTACTTTAGTTATGTCGAATGCTCAGGCTATTTATCTTGAGATCGGCATGATTGTAGACCTTTATGACAACACCGATACTCTTAAGTCTTCTGGTAATGCCAAGGAAATCACTAACGTACAACGCGATACACCGTCAGCAGGTACTACTACAGTTACTTTTACAAGTGCTGCCGGTGGTTCTACTGCAAGCGGTGATTACATTGTTAGGGATGATAACTTAAATAAGGAAGTTCACGGATTTGCAGATATAGTTAGCAATTCCAGTACTCTTTATGGTCTTAATCCTTCTACGGTCCCTATTTGGAAATCTGAGGTCGATGATCCAGGATCTTTGAGAAATCTTTCCGAAGGTCTTATGATTAACCTTGTAGACCGAATTAGAGTTAATGGTGGCAAGACTACAGTTATTTTTACTAGTCTTGGCGTTCGTCGTTCTTATTTCCAGCTTCTTTCTCAGCAGCGACGCTATAATGATACTGTAGAGTTTGAGGGTGGATTTAAGGGCCTTAAGTTTACTACTGATACAGGGGATATCCCTCTCATTAGTGACTTTGATTGTCCTTACAACACTGCCTGGTTTATTAATGAGAAGGAAATCAAGATTTATCAGGCCGGAGATTGGTCCTGGATGAATCGAGATGGTTCTCAGTGGCAACGTGTTATTGGTTCTAATTCTGGCGGCGGTGCCGTTAATTATTACGACGCCTACACATCTACGATGTATAAGTATTGGGAAATCGGTTGTCACCGTCGTAATTCCCAGGGTGTTATGCGGAACATTAACGAAGCTTAATTGCTATTCATTGAATGGCCTAGTATCTTTAATTATTTTTAGAGGTACTAGGCCATTTGTGTATCTGGAGGAAAAATGCAACGCACTTTGAATGATTTATGGTACTCTTGGTTGGTTACACAATTATCGTCAGGAATTGTTAACGGAACTTCCGACCCTGTAGCAGGTTCTGGAAGTAGTGGCGGAGGTGGCTCAAGTATTGCCTATGAAAATACTGTTTCTAATGCTGGGGTAGTTACTGCTCCTGGAGCAAATGCTGCTATTGTTACTTTAGCTAAAGCCAATTTACCTGAAGGAAAATATCAGATCCAAGTACAAGCAGGATATGGAGCTAGTGCAGAAGCGGCAGCAGATAATAATATTAATGTAAGAGCTGGAGCTACTGTAGTCGGCAGAATCGTAGCTTTTGGAGCTAATACTATTAGGTCATTTATGTTTTATTATGATTTAGATGGAGATACTGATTTAACAGTTAATGCTATTTCTGCTGGATCTGCGGGATCAGTTTATGTAGCTTATATCTCAGCTACTAGGATTGGAGATGTGACTACCTAATGGACTTATCGCAAAGTGCTATTTTAACCGAAAGTGGTCACTTTGTTGGAGAAAAATGGGTTAGATTAAATGAAATCTTACAGGACTACGATCCCTACTTGGAGCTTCATTGGATACCTACAGATAAGCGTAGCAAAGATAATCAGGCTCCTTATAGAATTGTACATAATCATCCGAATAAGCCTGCGTACGTTATCACGCATGCTAATGAAACTGATGATCCCGTTAAAATATTCGCCAGTATTATTGCGGGAGATAATTGGAAGAATAACGTCCTAGCAAGACTTGATGCAGAAAATGCAGCAAAAGAAATTTTTGAGAAAAAGAAGCAACTTGAAGAACTTGAAGAATCCCACGATTTGGCTCATTTTCTTATGGTGCGCGGGCCTAACTATACTACTATTAGAGATCCAAAAACTGGCGACAGAATTAAGCTCGATTCTCAAAGGAATCGTATCAATAATAATCCTAGGATATTTTGATGAATTTATCGGATATTAAGATTCGAGTTAAAAGATCTTTTGGAGATGAAGCGCAAGTACAAATTACAGATTCAGATATCACAAGATGGGTTAATGACGCACAAAGATATATAGTATCTAACAATGAAGGAGTCTTGCAAAAAGCCGTTACTGCTGATATAGTAGCTGATCAGCAAGAATATACAGTACCTACAGATTTATTTGTTTTAAGATCCGTAAGTATTAAGACAGAATCATTAAATACTTATTACCCGCTACAGGGAACAAATCAAGCTGATTTTAATGCTTTATTTGATGGATGGGAAGCTAATACTCTAACTAGAGGCGCTCCTGGATACTATCATAAATTTTCTAATATAATTAAACTATATCCTATTCCGCTACAGTCTGTTGCCGCTGGCCTGAAGATCTATTACAATAGATACCCTGTTGATTTAACTGTAGATGCGCAAGAAATTGATTTACCTACTGCTTATCATACCATTGTTTTAGATTATGTTATGCAGCAAGCTTATGAATTAGATGAAGATTGGAAGGCTGTCGAAGCTAAGCAAAGTCAGGTAGAATTAGGTATGCATAGAAATAAGGGAAGAGAAGATAGACAGCCAAGTATTACATATCAGACTATTACTACTCTGCCCGAGGATATTTAATGACTAATAAGGCTCTTGTTATTGGGCCTTTTTCTGGAGGCTTAAATAACGTATCAGATCCATCAGCTATTGCAGATACAGAATTAGCTGAATGTATTAATATGGAGCTTGATTTAAATGGTTCCCTTGCCGCTCGCCCTCCCTTTGTTGCTAATAGCGGACCTAGTAGTTCTCATGTTAGGGCTATCGGAAACGCTATCTTTGGTACTGAGTCTTATATTATTTTTGCTAATGCTTCAGGCGTGTGGGGACAAAAATTAAGTGATGGTACTTTTGTAACTATTACGAGTACTGCTTGTAATCCTATTTGTTGTATCCAATATGCTAATAAAGTTTGGATTGTATCATCCCCTGGATCTAGTGCTAGTGGCGGTTCATGGGACGGCACTACTTTTACGGCAGTAAGCTCTATGCCTAAAGGTGGAGCTGTAATTATGTATAAAGAAAGAATGTATATAGTTCCTGGATACTATGCTACAGGATCTAATACTTCTAGATTATACTATTCTGCTATTGCTGATCCTAGTAGTTGGACAACTGCCAGTGATTTCTTTGATATCAGCCCTGGCGATGGGCAACGATTAATGGATCTAGCTATTTATAACAATAACTTAATGATTTTTAAAGAAGATTCAACTTGGGCATTAAGCTATGACACTAGCCCTACAGATGCTATTCTTTTGAAGATTAATAATACTGTTGGAGTATCTCGACACTACTGCATGATTCCTTTTGAGAGAAATTTCTATGTTCTACATGAAGGAAAAGTATATGAAATTGTAAACTACAATTGGACAGATATTACGTATAAGGTATTTTTTCAAGCACAGACTTTAACTCCAGGTACTTTTACAGAAGATATGTGCATGTCATTAGTAGGGGATAGATTAATATGTAGACATTTTGAAAATATGTATGTATATGGATTAAAAACTAAGACATGGTCTCAATGGGTATCAGCTGACAGTTCACTTAATAGTTTAGGTCCTTTTGTTGAACATCCAAATGTGTTAGCTAGTTTGCCCTTAAGAATTTATAAGGCAGGCATTAGTTTGACGTCACCTAGTCATATTGTTACTATAAAAGAAACACACGACGGAACTACAGTAGAAAAGAATAAAGATGGCACCACTGTAGCGATTCAATGCAGTATTACTACTAAAAATTATGATTTTGGTGTGGGGTACGCTTATAAAAAATTAGCTTATTGGGGTATTGATGTAATGACTACTAAACAAGTAATTGGTACAGCAAGTCCAATTACATTTGGCCTGACTATTTTATGGGATGATCTAAGTTTAGTACAATGGAGTAGTTTAGGTTCATGGTCTAGTCCGTTAGTAGTAAATCCAGATGTTGTTACCACTGTAGCAGGAGTACAGGGTACTTTACGCAGATTTATTAAAAATCTAAAAGGACTTAGATTTAGGCTAGTAAAGTTTACAGTAGATATGCTAACTAATGGGTCTACAGAAGATGGCCCAGCTAGGCTGTATACTATTACAGCTTTTGCATCAGCTAAACAATTCACGTCTAAGACAGTCAGCTAAAGGAGGGGAGTTAATTGCAGCCGCAGAAATCTTATATAAAACCTACATTCGGCAGCAATTATGGGTTTAACAGCTATGCTGCTGGAAACAAGCTATACGGATCTGGCAGAACTAACCCAACAATGGGACCTGTTGACCCACTCGGATATAATGAACGAGATAGGATCAATAGGGCTAAGCAGAACGCAATTATCATGCGTCTAAAGGCTATGCAGTCTGGGAATTATATGTCAGCTCCATATTTGGGAGGTATTTAAATGGCACCTAGGTTAGGTGTTACTAGTCAGAGTATTCAGGATAGGCTCCGTGCAATGACTAGTCCGCAGCAATTAACTAATCTTTCTAGTCCTAGCACTGGCGCTATTGATAATCTTTTAAACGGATATACTAAAGCTGCTGCTTTGCCAGATCCGACATTAGATGGAAATCCTACTACTGATCCGTTACAGGAATATCTTAATGCCGGAAATCCTCCGGCAGCTACTAATACTAGTACTCCTCTTAGTGATTTAGATTCTATGTACCCTAGAGATGGATTTACGCCTGTAGGTATTCCGGATGATCCGAATTTGCATAATCTCGGTGGTAATGTGGTTATGCAACAGCTTAATCCTAATAGGAATCCATTGGCTGTAGGAGTAGAGTGGGGTAGAAAATTACGGGAAGATCCTAATAGGGGGACACCTGTAGGTAATAGAGTAGGCGATGATTCTGCCTTAACTTATAATTATAAGAACTTCGACGAATTTATGAAGGATGGAGCTAGAACTAGTCAACTTCCGCCGCAGGCATATAGTGGAAATGGTGCCGGTCAAATTTCAGGCGATTTGGGCGGAATGTCTAGTAATGTTAGCCCTGGAGCTTATACATCTCCTACGGGAAATTATATGTCTCCCGCTACAGGTCTTATTCAGCAATATGCAGCATCTGCAATGAAACCGCCTCAAAATGATATGGCCGGTGCTATTCAGAATCGTTTAGCGCAGCTACAGGTTAGGAGGTAAAATTGGCTTCCAAGCCTAAGAAAAAGTCTGCATCTAGTTCTAAAGAAGCTAAAGGTCCGCAGCTACAGGCCAAGCCTAATAAGAATAATCCTAACAGTTTTGCCGATGCGGATTATTGGGACCAGTTAAATGCGCTTCTTAAAAACGCAGATAACTATCGTTCCAACATGGGTATTATGAAATCCCGAGTCAATGAAGACTACGGAGTTTCTGCTGCTGATTTAGCAAAAAGGCGAGGGAGAGACTTAACAGGAATTAGGGAGGATTTTGCAGCTAGGGGAGTAGTTAAATCTGGTGGATATGGTAAGAGAGTGGGGGAGTACGAACAAGATTATTCTAGTTCCCTAAGTAATTTAGAAAGAGCTAAGAACCGTTCGCTACAGGATATTTCAATGGGGTACAATGACTATCTTGAGCAGTGGCGGTTACAGAAACAGCAAGCAATTCAAGACGCTATTCAACGCAGGCTGTTGAAATTGAAGAAGTGATAAAATGGCTCTTGATGAACAAAATTTGAAGAAGAAAAGAAAAAAGCCGAATAAGTACTCTAATAATGTTTCGGCTTTTGATCCTTCTTCTTGGGTAGATGTTGTTTTTGATAGAACTGGCTCTGGACCTACTGTTATGCCACATCCCGGTGATCCGGGATATAGCATGCAAGAAATTGCAGCTAGGCAGGCAGCTAGACAAACCGGTAAGGGAAATATTTTAAATACTCCCAATTTACCAAATTCAGCTAGCGAGCGGCAATCAGATTTATCTAGACAAGCTTTAAGAGATGCAGCTAATTTAGTTAATCAATCTCAAATTCCACAACTACCACAGCAACCTGTAGCGGCAGATCCTTTATCTCTTATTTTTGAGCAGTTACTTAAAAACTCTCAAATGTCCGGTAATAGCGGACTCTCTGATAAAGAAATTCGCAAGCTTGCTGAAGAACAAATTAAAATGCAGTTTGATCCTCAGATTAAACTCCTTAAGGATCAAATGGCAGAGCGCAAAAACAGGTTTGAATATAATAGAAATATTGTTGATGATCTATATAATGATTTAGCTAATCAGTATAAAGATTTTGGTGGAGATGCAGGTAATTCCTATGGTGATGCTATTAATGCTCAGAATATGCAGCGACAAACTACTGATCAAAATATGCAACAAAACTATGAAAACTCTTTAAATTACCAGACAGAGGAATTTAATAAGCTTGGTATTGGGGATGTGGCTCAGGTTACTTATCCACAACAGCAACAGGATTTGCAGTATCAGCAGCAGCTTAATAATAATGAATCAGATGCTTTTAATAATTGGGCTATGCAAAACCAGGCAGCAGATCAAAGCTATTATGATAAAATGGCTAAAAATAGTGGACTTCATAGAGCTGAATCTACAGAAGATCTGCTTAGAGAACTAAATACTTATCTTGATACTACACAAGGACAAATTGGAACGCTACAGTCACAGCAAAGTACAGGACTAAATACCTTAATTCAGCAAATGATGCAGCAAAGAGCAGAACAACAGGCACAGATAGAAAAAGATAACTGGAATAGGTTACTTCAATCTGGAGAATTTGGAATAGCGCTACAGAATTTACAGCTAAGCCAGCAAAGAGCATCCCAGCAAAATCAGACTAGTAGAAATCAAGATCCTACTAGCGGTCTATTAGGTGCTACTAATATTTTATCCCAAGCTAGTAATCCACAGCATATAACAGGTCTTTTCCAACAATTAATGCTTACTCAACCTTTTAGGGAGGGCCGATTCCAAGCCGCCGATGGCACTATTATTGATATGACTCCTCAACAGGCGGCAGAAGAAGCTAGAAAATTTGGCTTAGCTAATGGATTAAGTTCTAGTGATTTGACACAGTTTATTAATGCTGTGTACGCTTTTTATGGAAAGCTAGGTAGGTGAAATGCCTATTAATGTAGACGAAATTATTAAAGCGCTACAGGCGAGTAGGCAACAAAGAGCAGTATCTCTGCCAGAACAAAGTCCTCTACAAAATAAATTAGACGTAGCTAAATATATTCTGAAAACGGCAGATGTTGATTGGAATAAGCTATCCCCGTCCGAAACCATTGCAGACAGAGATACATCGGGACCGTCCGTCATTTCCCGAATATTTGATATTTTATCTAGACCAAATTACGCTGTCGCTAATGCAGCTCTTAATCTTACTAATGAGCATTCCGATACTGGACTGCTTGAAAGTCTTTGGCGCGGATTAGCTGGTTATGATAAGACTACTTTTGCCGATGTTTTAGAGCAAGGACATGCAGCTAGAGGATTAGCTCCAGAAACGTTAAACCCAGTTGTTAAGAATGTATTTGGTTTAGGATTAGATATTGCAGTTGATCCTCTTAGTTTTCTAAATGCTGGTGCTATTAAAAATGCTGGCAGTGCTATCGGAAAAGCTACAGGTTTGATTAAACCGGGATTAGAAGCTGCCCCACATAGTCCTCAAGTATTAGATGTTAATAAGCTGCCTACAGATTTACAAGCTGTTCCGACTGAACCAGAACATTTTAATTTGCAAACTACGCTGGATAAGATCGCAAGTACTAGTGATGTAAATAAGCCATTTAATCCAGAAGGATTTGTACCTAAAACCACAGATGTATTTTTAGATGCATTTAAAACTTCTCCACAAGCTAGTGCCCAATTAGCACAAATTGATAAAATATCTAAAAATATGGCTAGACAAAGATTTAGAAATGATGTTTTAAGCACATCTGGAGCAACTCCAGAAAAAATTCAAATGCTTAATGCGTGGATGGAAAAGAATTTCCCGAAAGCAAGATCTGAAAAATATAAACAAATATCAGAAGGTATTCAAGGTACTCCTGTCACTAGTGCTCCTATGATGGCCAATGCTATAAAAGCCGACGATTTGTTAACTAGGGCTAAAAGTGGAGATCCTATTCTTTTAGAAAGAGAAGCACATAGAGAACAAGTTTTATCTGAAGTTGGTAATTTTGGTAGATCGGAAGTTGCTCGCGCACAAGCTATTACTGATCAGTTTATTCAGGATGTTTTATCTAAACCCAATAAATTTCCTAAAGTCTCTAGTAAGGCACCGGCAGTTGGAAATCCCGCTCAACAGGCCAATCTAGCAGCTAGATTAAATAATTTTATTAGAGTCACTTCTAAAACTTCTCCTGGCGCATTTAATCTATTTAGAATGCTTCGCACAGCAGAAGATCATATGATTGAAAAGGGCTATAATCCAACATTTTGGGATGGCTCTAATATTCGAATGACTGATGTTATTTTAGAGCTTGCAGATAATGCAAATGATATTCCTAGAGTTATGAAAGATCACCTAACTCAGGTAATGACTGCTTTTAAAAATCAGGATCAGTTATCTGTAAAAGATCCTCTTGTAAGACAGGCTATTGAAAATCTCAGGACTGCTAGTGCTGTTAATGATTCTGCGGCTGTAAGTAAATCTATTGATGAAGCTAGCAAATTAGCCCCTTACGCAGAAAGTATTTTGAGTACACCTAAATATAAGGAATTTATCGATAAGGTTGGTATTGAGTCTCAGCATATTTTGGATGCAAAACAAGCTAGTCCTGCATCTATCAAAGCTGCAACCACTGCTATTAGTAATCTTTTATCTCCAAATGCAACTCCTCCATTAAAGATTACATATGCTAAGCGAAATACAATTATGAGCCATATGAAAAATAACGAGCGGACACCATGGTATCCAGTACAGAGAGCACAAACACTAGCTATTGAAGAATCACAGGGATTTAAATATACCACTGTAGCAAAAGAATTAAGTCCTGAAAATAAGGCTGTCGAAGGTGTTATGGCTAGATTAGCTACATGGTGGGGACAAAAAGATTTAAGACCAGAAGTATTAAATAGAACTATGACGGCTTCTGCTAATGCTGCTGCGCGTGCTAAAGTATGGAATCAATTAGCTAAGCAATTCAGTGAAGATGAATTAGCTGATGGTTTTGCTGTAGCACAAGGAAATATCCCTATGGGCGCCGCTACAGGTAATATTAATACTGTTGCTTCTATTTTTGAAAAAGCTTTTCAGAATTTATTTGACTCATCTGGTCTTTCTGTAGCGGCAAGATCGGGCATGACTATGCCAGATATAAATAAACAATTAGAAGCTATTGGTGCGCCTTTTAGATTTAGGGCAGATAAAAGAATAGATCCTCAAGGAAATATAGTAGATTTTTCTGAAGGTGTAGAATGGCTTAATTCTTGGAAAGCATTTAGTACCGATAAGCCACTAGAATTTATGTTTAAATTAGAAACTGCTGTTGAACAGCTTATGCAAAAATATGCTTTTCTTGATGAAGTTGCTGCAAGATGGGGTTCAAAAATTAGAACTAGGGATTTTAGTGAATCAATTAATATTAACTTAGGGAAATATGATGTCGAACAAACCTTCGATGAGTGGCCCGTGGTCACCGAAAAAGGCCAGGTCAAGGCCGCGTCGAAGCGCTCAGATGGCCCCTCCGGCCCTAGCAGACTCTCAGGTGTGTACTTCCCTAGGGACGTGGCATCGCAGCTTAGAAACGCTCTCAGCACGTGGGACCAAATTTATAACCCGAAATCCGATTTAATCAGATTTTTTGATAAAGTTACTCGTGCATGGAAGACTGGAGTTACTATTTATGCCCCATCTCATCATATCCGTAACTTAATTGGAGATCTTTATCTTTCTTGGATGGCAGGAGTAAATAATCCTGCTGTGTACAATAAAGCTAGAAAAGTCCTATTTTCTCAAAAAGAACGCTACAGTGATCTGGAAACTGTTGAAAACTTAGTAGGAACTAATGCTCTTTCTGGTGCTCTTTCTAGGCCAGGAGACGTTATTACTAAAACTAAATCTGGTCATAAATTAACAGCAGAGCAGATTTATATTGCCGCTCATTCTAATGGTTTGTTGCCACACGTTGATATTTTTGAAGAACTATATGGGGAAAGTCTAACTAAGTTTAAGCCTTTTGGTGGACGCCTTAAAGGTGCTGCTACTAAACTTTCAGAAAATAGAGAGCACTTTACTAGGCTAGCTCACTTTATTGATCTACTAGAGAAATCTAAAGAAAAAGATCTTAAAAAGTTATTTGCGGATTCAGCTAAGGTTGTTCGTAAATGGCACCCTGATGGATCTGATTTAACTGATTTTGAAAGAAATGTACTTAGACGTGTTTTACCATTTTATAGTTGGACACGTAAAGCTATTCCACTTATGATTGAAAGTGCTCTTTTAAACCCTGGTAAAACTATTGCCTATTCTAAGATGATGCAATCTTTTCAGGGAGCTATGGGTATTGAATCTCCTAATAGGACAGACCCATTTCCTTTAGACCAATTATTTCCTGACTGGATTAAGGAAAAGGGTATTGGACCTATTGCCCAACATGGCATGTCTGGACTTCCTGGTTTTATTGCTAGTCTTTCTAGAAGCATTCCAGGCTTTACAGGTGACCCATCTGGGTATACCGTAGTAAATCCGTCAAATCCCTTTATAGATACAATTTCTCAATTTGGTGGAATGGGTAATCCTACAGATCCACTAAAGGGTATTGGAGATTTAGTACATCCAGGTATTAGAATTCCTCTTGAAGTTATGCAGGGCCAAAGGTTTTCTGGAGCCCCAATTGAGCCTGGTAGATATATTGCTGAGAATATTCCTATTACTAGTGCTGCTTCTCGACTTACTAATATTGGAGCATTTGGTCCTACAGAACGAGCGGAGAAAGAGGGTATTGGAAATCTCGAAGCACTAATTAATTTCTTAACAGCATTAGGTATTCAAGGAACTGGGCCATATATTAAGACAGCTGAATTCCAGGAAAGGGATAGAAGAAGGAAAGCTAATGAGCGATAAACCACAACTTAGTCTTCAGGATATGTATTCTTATCTTGGAGGACAGCCACAACCTGTAGCGGTGGGAAATAGCCCTATTGAATCATTATTAAATAGCTTAGGTGGTCCTTCCCCGACATCTAATCTAACTTCTTATGACAATGCTGCTTCAATTGGCGCAGATAATAATTCTCTCGCTACAGGTTTGTCTAATCAGTCAAATGCTATTTTTAATTTAGTTAATAGTCTCAGAACAGAATCTAATACTAGGGCCGCTGAACAGGCCAGACAGCAGGCATTAGCAGAACAAGCTAAACAACAAGCTGCTATGCAAGCTAAAATTCTAGAGGCTCAGAAAAAGGCCGCTATTAATGCCCTTAATAATACTTCAAAAACTACTGGTGGAGGCGGTAATAGCTATACTCCAACAGGAAATTATAACTTAACATCTATGCCTTCTATTCCAAATATCACTCCAAAGGTACAGAATCCTGAAGTTATTCCCCCGCTTAGACTACCAAAGGCGTCGAGTAAAGAGGAAATTCATTCTGATTTTTCTAGGGAGGCATTAAGAGATGCTGCCAAAATGGCTCCCAAAAAGAAATTTAAGAGAAAGGTAACTCAACGAGATCCGAGAAAACCCGGTATCCAGAAATGATTAACATATGCCTGAAAATTTCGCCGCAATGCGGCAGGAAATGTCAAAACAGACAGAAAAGACACATAATTTAGAATTACGAATTAAGAGTTTAGAAGAACAAATTAAATGGCTACGAGCGGACTTTAAGGAGGACTTTAAATGGATTAAAATTTATTTATGTATCGGTATTGGGATAGGTCTTATTCTTGGTATAGTGTTTGGTGGAAACTTGACATCTCTCATTAGGTAGCAGGGGAAGACAGTGCGAGAGTACAAAGTAATCAATTCGTTACAGGTGGTTCCCGCTAGATGGTATGGACGTGACAGAGCGCAAAGTGCTAATGTGATTGTCTTGCATACAACGGAGTCACCAGAAAAAACAGGTGGAGCCAGAGCAGTAGCAAATTATTTTCACGATAATTTAATTAAGACTTCTGCTCATATTGTTGTAGATAATCTCACTGCAATTAGATGCGTATCTGATAATAACAGAGCGTGGGCGGCCCCTCCATTAAATACTAGGGGATTACATCTAGAAATGGTTGGATCAGCCCGTCAAAATACAAAAAATTGGGCTGATCCATACTCTACTAGTATGCTAGCTATCGCGGCTAAAATATGTGCGGATTGGTCTATTAAATTTAATATTCCAATTCGACGATTAACAGTAACACAGCTTAAATCGGGGCTGGGGGGATTTTGTGGGCATGCCGATGTAAGTAAGGCGTACCGACAAACAGATCACACAGATCCAGGTGTTTATTTTCCCTGGACTGAGTTTTTAAGGATGGTGAATCGTGAATTGGCTTAAAAAGAAGTTAGATCCAACTGCGCTAGGTTCTGGAATTGGGTCTACTCTTGCTGCCACCGTCGCCTACTTATTCGATTTACCTTTATCTGTAGCAGTTAGCGCTATTCTCGTTGTGGGATATTTCGTAGGTCATTTCTTTCCTAATAAGGAAAATCAGGATCACGGAGTAGATCTAAGCGGGGGAGACGACTAACTTTGCAAAACAGCAAAGAAGCCGGTAACTCTCCAATTAATCCAATTAAGGATTTTTCGGAAGAATTACCGGCTTCATTGTTTTCAGAAACTCTGTTGCCTTTTATTCATAAGTTCGGTATCTGTTCTATCAGCGTCACTAAAGAGGAGAGGAATTTATTTTTTGAGGCTAAAAGTTCTTTAAGAGCTAAACTGTGGTGTAGGCTTTGTAAGATTAGACCTTATTGTCTACTTTGGGCTATTGAGCATGAAGAAGATGCAGGTATCTGGGGTGGATTAGATGAAGAAGAGAGACGTAAGCTAAAAGATTCTAACTAGCCAATTGTTCAGCTTCATACTCTGTCCAGTTGGAAAGTTCTCCTGATACGACTCTTTGTATTCTATTTCTTGTAGTGGTAATTTCATCCACTATGAGAATTAGAGCACCCTCAATGGGTACAGCACCGATAAATTTACCGATAATCTGGTTCCCATTCTTTAGATTAATTTCGTAGATAACGCCTTCTTGAAAAAGGCGATAATTTCCTGTATCTACTTGTGCATCACTGAACATTATTCCTCGCCTTTTAACTCAGTTTTATGTTTCAATGGACGTATCCTATTGTTAATAATATAATACGTGCCATGTGCTATTGCGTCTCTTTGATGACTAATACTATGATTTTTAGTAGGTTGAATTTTTGCCCATAGATAGCCGATACTTTTAATACTTGGATATTGATTTACTAGCTCAATTTCATGCTCTCTAGCGAATGCTTCGATGTGACCAATTGCAATACTCGCTACAGGTCGTGTACCACCTTGTCTAATCTTAGGGTTAATTACGTAATCTTCATAGATAATTACATGTGGCTTAGGTTCTATTTTTCTAAGAAAAGTATAGATATCTTCTGTCTGGCCATAGGCTCTGAGATAGCCATCACTGGCAAAAAGCGCCCAACCGCTTGTTTTCCCAGGGTCTATGGCCAAATATTTATATCCCTTAATTTCTCTTAATGTATCGTGGAATGTGGCTGTCATTATGCTGCAAGTCCCCACTGCTTGATTTCTACTGGGAAATTAACCTTGAAGAAGTCGCTAATTGGCTCCTCCATGATATTCTTGAGGATAGGTAGCCATTTATCTTCATAACCAATTTTAATTTCAGGAACGATAGCGTCATGAATTTGAAGAACTAGACGGCATGTTCTCCAGTCAATAGTATCAGCTATTTTATTCATTTTGAGTTTTACAATTTCGGCTCCGCCACCTTGTGCCCTATAGTCCAATGCAGCATAAGGTTTATCTTCTATCTGGTTTCTAATCTCTCTACCAGTCCAAAGTTTAATTCTTCCCTTTTCTTTATAAGTATTCATACATTCTTTGAACAGAAAATCAATAGGCTCATAAGTTCCAAAAAATTGGTCCTTCATATTCTGTGCTTGTGGCCTAGGAATACCAAAAGTACCCATAATCTTGCCAACACCAGCACCATATGAAACCATATAAACAAATGTTTTAACGTCTTGTCTCTTCCATCCCAGCTCTTTAGCCATTTGCGTAAAAATATCGCCATTTGGATCATTCAGAATCTGTAGCAAATGAAAATTAGGATCATATTTTCTACAGTCATTAGCAATGATTCTTAGCTCAAGTTGAGAAAAATCAATTTTCCATTGCGAATATCCTGGGGCTGGTTCAAATACTGCTTCTAGATCACCATTCCACGGCTTATCTGACATTCTTGGAATCTGTTGCACATTTGGTGTATCAGATGATAGTCTAGTAGTTACAGTTCTATGCATATTGAAATTACATCTAAGTCTACCATCCCTTTGAACTAAATTAATATAAGGGCCGTAGTTAGAGGACGTAGCTTTTTGCCAACCACGATATTCTAGAATAAGTTTTGCTACAGGGCTGTCGATTACAGATAGATATTCATTATCATATCTCTCCATTACCTTTTTATCAAAACTAGGCTTTCCTGTTTTTTCACTTCTCTTAAGAATAGGTAGGCCAAGTTTATCAATAAGAAGAGTCTTTAGATCGTTATTACTACTAGGCACAAGTCCATTGAATTCCCGCCATTGAATTTCCTCCATTCTATTAATTCCGTATTCGTACTTTTCTTTACATTTCTTGATATTAATACCTACGCCGATACGTTCCATTGGAATTAGGCATTTTCTAATAAAATCAATATCAGTTTTGTGATGCTTCTCGAATCTACTAAATTTAGGCTTGAGGTGTTTATGAAACAGCTCTAGTGTAATATCGGTGTCATTTACAGCATAAGTTTTCATCATTTTATATGGCACCAAATACCAGCCCAAACCAGTTTTACCGTTAGGCATCATACCTGGTGCTTCAATAAGTTCTTTCATTCCTGGTGGCATAGCCTTTGGCTTGCCGCCATATTTTTTGCTCAAATAATCTAGCTCTAAACTCCACTGTTTTCCATTAAGAGTAAGTTCCATAAGAAGAGTATCATAGCATTTCATATCCTTAGTTTTAATGCCTAGATCCTCTAAAATAACAAAGTCATGTTTAATATTATGACAGATAATAATTTTGCTAGGGTCCTCCAAAAGCTTTTTTAGCTTCTGGTAGGTCTGCTGATCTATATTAACATCGATGTGCCGTATCGGGAAGTAGTTGCTGATCACATGTGATGTACCTGGGAGGTACGCGCTTACAGAGAGCCCTAGTCCGACTTCAGCGCCGGGAATTCGCTTCTCTGTTCTAACATCGTTTTCTGTGTCAACAACGATATACGTACAGTGAGCGGACAAAAGTTCTATTGTCTCGTTCCAACGTTGTATTTCATTTTCCAAATAACTAGTCAAGTTTAAAGTCATCTTCATCATCTACATTCTTTGCAGTTACTTTCTTAGCCTTATTTCCAAAACCAACTAGTGGTTCGTCATCAATAGAAAAATCGTTTCCTCTATCCAGTGCAAAACCCAAAGGAACAATTCTCTTAATTCTTGGACTTGATACAGCAGGCGCCATTCGTGTCTTAAGATAATTAATTTCCATTGTGCGGCCCTTAATAATAGGCCACACACCTAGAACTGTAGTGGCGCTAGAACCGATATACATAGAACCATACATATCGTCTAGTTTTTTAGGCTGACTATTATTAGCTTGTGCCTTTCTCTGGTGATGAATAAACCATACAAAACATTCTCGTTCTTTTCTAATTTGACTATTTACATATTCAAATGTAGCCTTGATTGTAGCTTCGTTAGTTACTTCATCTCCAATTGCTACACCTAGAGAGTCAATCATAAGTCCATCGGGCTTAACTGCATCTAGCGCATCATTAATCTTTTTTCTAC
>JACCDR010862377.1_pt1 | contig 42325 bp, 63 predicted proteins | sample 7446431 | NCBI WGS metagenome assembly JACCDR01 (sample SAMN15323443, study PRJNA562643) | freshwater metagenome | isolation source: river surface water | place: USA:Blue River Watershed | collected 2017-08-17
AACCAAAGGTACTGTTCTCGGTCTAATTCATATACGTCCATTATTTAGTCCTAATATAAAAACTTTTACCCCAGTTTTTGCGTTCCATATTACTCCGATCTGATACCGCGAGAGTACCTGATTAATTATTCTTTTAGAATTTACCAGAGTGTTTTATAACTCGTGGCAATCTTTTATTAAATGTTTTTGTTGAATATTGTATATAGGTTATCATTTTCCCCCTTCCTTTATTATTGGCTATTAACTAGCCAGTAATGGCAACAAAAGCGCCGGTAACACTAAGCAGTCGGCTATAATTACTGTCTTTTATTTATTGCCATTATTGACCAGTTAATCTGTATACATCACTTGCCGGTCAACTACCGGCTAACACTATACTTTAGCTGGCAACCATTCTTGCCATGCCTTGCTAGTGCTTATTATCTCAATATCGACAATTTGACCTTCGTATTCTAAAGCTTTCTCTAATTGATATTCAGAGTGGATAGAATCACGTTGACCATTATACTTGCCACCTGAGTAAGTAAAATATATCCTTAAGTAATTTGCGTCACTTTGATATAGGTTATTACTTTTGTTATAAGCAAGCGCCTGTCTTATATCTTTGATATTCATGTTATCCCCTTATTGATTAATTGACCAATAAGTGATGTATACTATGAATCAATCTGTTGAATAGAGTTATCGCAATAAGTTCATCACCATTTTTGCTGTATTACTACAACTTCATGCCGTCACTTCTACGACTCTAGGAATTATGCTATATCTGTGTGTGACCTTTGGTTATCTCTAACGCCAGCCCGTATCCTACATATAGACCCAGATATGGATTTTCACTAGCTTATATTGCTAACTGCTATCCAACTTAATTGATTATTTATTAATTGCTGTTAGTTCATTTACTGAACTGCTACTAGTGTAACAAACTGTTTGCGAATTGTCAAGTGTTTTATTTTATCGGTATTGACCAGCTTATTATTTGCATGGTTGATAAATGTTAGTACTTGTCACGATTAGTTTGTTTAAGTTGCAAGTTCGTGATTGAACTGGTTACTACTATATAGAAGTTTTAGAATAAGTCAATAATAATATGTACTTATTGTACAATATTACAACAGTTTACAGATATAAATAGTATAAATAATATGGTATAATTAAAGTAAATGGATAAGAATACTACACCAGAAGTTATTAAAAAGCGCAAGCGCCGAAGTAATAAATTAACTATTAAGCAACAAAGATTTATAAAAGAATTACCAAATAGTAAAAGTGCTACAGATGCAAGTATTAAAGCAGGATATAGTTCAAAGAGTGCTAGTCAATCAGCTTATAAGAATATGAATAATTATCAGGTTCAGCAAGCTTTAGCAGGTAGTGGAGTTCTAGCAGTTCAAACTTTAACTAATGAATTAAATAATGATAGCGCCGAAATAAGAGTAAAAAGCGCAGATATCATATTAAAACATCAACCTAAAGTAGAAGTTACAGCTAATTTCGATCTAGAAGATATAATCTAAAACATATTACACCATAAAATTAACAGGGGTAATTGATGATAGCGTCGCAAAAGACATATTGTACGACATCTCATACGGATACATGTATAACAGAGGTCAATAATGTTGCATATAATAAAGAATGAATCTTTACAGAGGTGGCAGGGGTAGGGGGACACCCCGATATGGATACCTTACTCCGGTATATAATATATATATTATAAGAAATCTATTATTACTGTTGTTGTCTTTAGGAACTATACAAAAGATACTAGAAATAAAAAAAATTATATAAAAAATTGACATACATATGACCATGTGTATAATTATATACATGAACATATACATATCTAAAGAAAACGAAAAGAAATTAAGACAACTAGAAGATTGGACCATGAGTGGTTTGATTAACTACCTACTTACGGAGTACTGGAAAACCCACACTGTTAAGGGAGTAAAGACTCAAGTAGAACCAGAAATAAAAAAATTAGTAGAAAAGAAAATAGAAAAGTCTTCTTTATGTAAGATACATGCTATGGATAAAAGGTATTGTAGATTAATGAAGCATTAGCTTTAGAATGAAGTATTAAATATCCCCCGCGAATTTAAAAGATCCCCGCTTGGAGACCTTATTTTGTTCGGTTCTTATGCGTTGTTTTGCATATTTGCCAGATTTTTTGTTTCTGCCAGAGCGAAGTGATTTTTTATGTCCTTTACTCATGGCTGCCACCTGTGCTGATTTCCGCTACCTAAGAAAGTTTCGGTGAGGACTCTCCATAGTCGGTAAACTATCCTGTACTTATATTATATCAAATAAACAAACCCCAGTAAAGGGGCTTATTTACTTTCAAATCTAAACAATTTCAACACCTGTTACTATTACTATACCACATTAGGTCCATTCTTCGCTATAGTACTTCCAGGCTGCATCAAAGTTCTTTAAGGACCTGATAACTATTGTCTCAATCAATGAATCTGGCTTATACTCCTGTTTATGGTACTGCTCCCACTGTTCTATATCGCTTTTTTCTGGCTCCTCTGAATAGAACACTTCTATACCATGCTCCATCATTTCTTCAGTCATTTCATCAAAAGCTGCTTCACCTAAAGCCTTATCTACTAAAGCTCTCCAACAAAAAAAGCCCCTATTTTCATCGGGGTCTATTTGTATAAAGATATGGTCTAGTCTGCGGTGTTGCTCCGGGTGAGTAAAAATCATGGCATTATCGCAGTCTACTTCGCATTGGTACTCAGTACTATTTATAACGAAGTATTCTCTGTCTCCATCTGATTGCCAGGGGATTCTATTCGCCATAGTAAGGCTCCAATTTACCTTCCTGAATAAAAGGTAGTTGCTCAGTAAAGTTATCGTGTAGCCAATAAGCATCTTCTCGGTTGCGGGTATTGCCTGAACTCATAGCTAGTTTAGCCAAGAAGTCTGTTAAGTGTTCAAATCTTTCATAAACATCTGGTATATCAAGTTGACGGTTATAATTATATAGTCCTTGCATCAAATTATGGTTAGGTTTCTTAGGTGGCTCTACATTAGCGTGAAGATCTCGGTGGGATACTATACTTAATTGAAGAACAAAACCACCCATTTCTCGGAATTTTTGTCTTTCAAACTGCCCTGTATACCAATCTTTCTTCCAAATAGCGTGATGGCGATTCGTCTCAGCCCGGTATAAAACCCTACCTTCCTGAGTAATAAATCGCTCATGTCTCATACTTCTATTATACCACTTATGCTTATTGCCGACTAGTTGAAAATGTACCTGTTTCAACTAATTGAGTAAATATGGTATAATTTAATTAGGAAAGGAAAATAAACACAATGGCAAGAACAATTTTTTCAAGTGCAGCTAGAACTGCATCAGCTAACTCAGCTAGATTTAGGCGAGCTGCTGACGAGAAGGGTGTAGTTGTAACTGTAGACACAACTGCTGTATCTGGTACTACTCCAACATTGGTTGTTAAGCTTCAAGCTTATGATCAATTAAGTGGAAAGTACATAGATGTTCCAGGTGCTACTACTGCTACAATCAACTCTACAAGTACAGTAAGATTTGCTGTAGAACCTTCGTTGACTGCTTCAGCTAACGTCGCTGTTTCACAGATCTGTCCTGAAATGTTTAGGGCTGTAGCTACTATCGGTGGTACAACTCCTTCATTTACATTCTCTGTTTCAGCAGAACTAGTTAAGTAGTTTCACCTCCAAAACAAAAAATGACCTCCTTCATAGGGGGTCTTTTGTTATAAATGGGGAAGGGAGCCGTTGAGGGTATAGCGACTCCCGGAATTTCATACTAGCAATAAATACAATAATAGTCTGTAAGAAATGTCATGGATTAAATGTGGTACTAATAATTTTGCGCTTACCGGCGCAAAAGCAACTTGCTTAACCACGTTACACTTCTAGGTCTGTGTCTACCCTCTTATGGCTGCGCCGGTATATAAATATTAACTTAAAAAAGCGCCTCTTGCAAGACGCTTATATTTGTTTTTGGTCTATTTTTGTTTTTTTGTCTTAGAGGGGAACAGGAGCTATCGGACGCTCCTATTTAAATAATACCACTTATGTATAAAAATTACAACGAACAATAGTTGACACTAAAAAAATGTGTGCAATAATCTAAATAGATGTCATATCTCGGTCAAGGGGAGCTGTAAGGATAGCTTTGAGGGGATCGTTAAATACCTGATGAACCTTACACAACGTTTTGCCTTAGCGTACAAAGGTGTGAGACGAAATAAAATCCACTAAAATTTTATAGAACTTTAAAAAATATTGAACACTGGACTGGAATCGGAATCGAGCAGGAAGGGGTTAACAATCAAGTGAAAACAAAATAATGTGTTTTGCCCAGCAAAGAACTATATTTCGGATCACGTTAAGGTAGACCCCTGCGATTAGGTAGAAAAATCTCAGGGTTATTTGTGGTACAATAAAAGTAAAGGTGAAAAACAAAAACGAACTTTATCCCGGCTATGATGAAACTTTAGAAGATGCGCTAGAACGTCTTATAAAAGATGAATTAACGCAGTTAGCTAAAGACAATCCTGGAAATGTCACTGGTGAGACTATAAAACTTACCGTTAGAACCATAAATAAACACTTTTTCTTATATTGTCAAAAAAATCTTTTTATAACTACTAAATCAGGTGAACTTAAGCCACTTGTATTAAACCGTATTCAAAGAATAGTTGCTGAAAACGTCATAGATGACTTAGTTAATGGTCGTCCTGTCCGGTATATTATCCTAAAAGCTCGACAAGAAGGTGTTTCTACTGTTATTGGAGCGATGTGCTACTGGTGGACCGCTACTCACCGCTATACAAACTCAGCTATTGTTGCTCACCGACAAGATGCTGCTTCTAACATTTATGCCATGTTTAAGCGATATTATGACAATTCGGCTCAATTATTCCGTCCTAAACGTAAATATTTGACCAAAACAGACGGTCTAGTATTTGATGATCCTCGCTCTAAGCCTGGAGAAGAACGAAAAGGTCAAGCTAAAGGGCTAAAATCCGAAGTTAAGACTTTCGTAGCTTCAACTTCTACTGGACGGTCCAACACTATCCAATTTCTTCACGCTTCAGAGGTTGCTTTTTGGGAAAATCCAGCAGAAACCGTCTCAGGTCTTATGCAGACAGTCCCTTCACTGGAAAATACTTTTGTATTCTTGGAAAGTACTGCTAATGGTGTTGGAGACTACTTCTATGAGACTTGGAACGCTGCTATCAGGGGTGATTCAGTCTTTAAACCGCTATTCTTTGCTTGGTGGCAACATGACGAATACGAGTTTAATCTCCCTTCACACTTCAAAATTAAGCCAGAAGAAGAAGATTTGGCTGAATTGATGCGCGAAAACGGCATACCAGAAAATAATATTAAGCGAAAACTTGTTTGGTGGCGCTGGAAACAAAAAGAGTTTGCTGCTAACCCCGATAAACTGTATCAAGAATACCCAGCTACACCCGAAGAAGCCTTTATTGCATCGGGTCGTCCAAGATTCCATATGAAGTCTTTGGCTGAAATGCGTAAAAAAGCTGAATTGCCTGATTCTGCGCCTAAATATTACAATTTACTTAGATTAAACCGAGCAAATGTTGAAGCTGAAGAAGTTATAGTTCAATCTGTTATTTCAGCTCCTCCATTAAAAGTCTGGGATTTGCCAGAGCCGGGTGAAAAGTATGTAATAGGTGGTGATGTAGCCGAAGGATTAGAAATAGCATCTTCTGGTAAGGCAGGAGACTACTCCGTAGCTACTGTAGTGCGAACTCGTGATGCTAAAGTAGTTGCTCGTTGGCGAGGACATATAGATCCTGATATGTTTGGTGAAGAAATATACGATTTAGGTGTATTTTATAACCAAGCATTAGTCGCAGTAGAAGTTAATAATCATGGACTTACTACTATTGCTAAATTGAAAGATTTATTATATCGCAATATGTATCGTCAAGAAAAAGGACACGAAGAATGGTTCGAGGAGTCAACTTCAAGACTCGGCTGGCGGACCACATCAAAGTCTAAGCCACTTATGATAGACGGACTAGCGACAGCGATTAGAGAAAGTGTTATAATAGACTTAGATAGTACCTTTATTAATGAATGTATGACATATGTGGTAGACGAGAATGGTCGGACCAACGCACAAGTTGGTTGTCATGACGACACAGTTATATCTACAGCAATAGCATTTCAGATGTTTGACTGGGATAAAACTCGACAAGACATGCCACAAATGAAAAAGCCATTAGCAAACCAAAAATTATTAGGAAAAAATAGAGCGCCAGTATGGTGGAAAAAACCGAAACAAAAAATAAGACAGACGTAGAAAAAGAAGTAGACGAGCAGATTAAGCAGAAAGTTGACTTGACTGCTTATATTGAAGATTTTAATAAAGCATATGATTATGTGAATACAAATTATCATGGAGTCTGGGAAAAATACCTAAAAGCATACAAAGGTATCCGAACAAACATTAATTATAATGGTTATTCAGATGCTTTTGTGCCTGAAACTCATACGATAATTGAATCTCTGCAAGCTAACATAGCTGGTGGTAATCAGAAATTCGAATACTACCCTACTACCGAAGAACAAGAACAAGACACCAAGATATTGACCGAACGAGCAGAATATGTGATGGCTTGTAATAAAGGTGGCGTAATGCTTCAAAACGCTATAAAAGACTGCCTACGATTTGGAAATGCTTTTATACATGGTGGCTGGAACTCTGAAAAGAAAATTCCTAAATTAGAAATAGTGCCAATATGGAACTTCTTTGTAGATCCTACTTCTACTTGTTTAGAAGATGCTGGCTATGCCGGTCATAGATACCTTACTTATCTTGAAGATATGAAAAGGGAAATGGTTACTGACGTTAAGACAGGCGAACAAGTACCTAAATATAAAAACCTAGACAGCATCAAGCCAACAATTACCCCTGAAAATGGTCAAGGCGGTGAAACAGACAAAGAAATTCGTGAAAAGATTATGCTTGGCTCTACGCTTGGCGTAAATGAAAAACAAGTCGAGATAATCCGTATTTACTACCAAAAAGAAGATAAACTTGTTGAAATAGCTAACCGATCAACTATTGTATTTGAAGCTACAGGAGTACTTAGTGTAGAGGAGAGAACTGTCACTAGAACTGTAGAAATGCCTGATGCTATGGGTAATGTTATCCCTGAACAGATAGAAGTAAAACTACCTGAAATAAACTCATTCTTGCCATACGCTCATTTTCGTGATTACATGGAGCCAAGTCTGTTTTATGGTACAGGTGAAATTGAAATAATCCTACCTCGTCAAGAAACACTTAACGATGTTGAAAACCAAGATCTTGACAACATGAGTTATGTGAACAATACGATGTACACCGTAGACCCACAGTATGCAGACATGATACCAGAAATAGAGAACCAACCGGGAGCCATTTATGCGCTACCTAAAGGTGCTTTATCTGTAATAGAAAAAGGACAAATATCTCAAGATGTGGACTATAAGAAAAGAGAAATCAAAGATGAAATGCGCCGAGCCACCGCAGCAGATGAAGTTATACAGGGTGCAAACGTTGAAACTGGCGGAGCAACGGCTACAGAAATCACTTCAGTCGTATCAAGCGCCAACACGAGATTCTCAAGTAAAATAAAAGTCTTTGAAAGCGAAGGCTTTGCTCAGTTAGCTATGCTTATTTACAAACTAGACCAAGTATTTTTGACTCAAGAAGAACGAGTTAGAGTTAAGACAGATGAAGGTATGGAATACAAAGAATATGACCCAGCTCTATATGCTGGCGAATACGAACCGCATGTTCTACTGGAAACTTCTATTCAAAAACTTGATATGGAAAAAGCATCAAAGATGCAGACACTTTCAAACTTATTCTTAGGCAATCCAATAGTTAATCAGAAAGAAGCTGTTAGACTCATAGCTAAAGAATATAAAGTCAAGCCAGAAGATATTGAAAAATTGCTTACACTGGAACAGCCACAGATGATGCCTGGAAATGGACCAGTAGTCGGTCCTAACGGCTTGCCTATGACTCCACTAGATCCTATGACCGGTATGCCTGAAGGCGCAGTTGCACCGTCCGGCAATATGGGTTAGAATACTTCTTATGGATAACGAAGCATTTTCACCTAAGCTAAAAGCACAAATACTAAACAAAAAGAAAACTTCAGACAAAGCAAAAGAACTATCTAATCAATACAGAGAAGTTAAACAAGCTTATCCTAAAGTATGGAAGGACCTCACTAGTTTCATTAAAAACAGGATAGAGGACCACGAACGGTCCATTCAGAAGCGTTTAGGCGCTCAGATAGACCCAGACAATCCAAACAAGCTAAAACTAGTACCTTTAACAAATGAACAAATAGTCACTTTGCTTGATAAAAAGGCAGAATTAGAGGCTATTCAGGCACATTTAGAACAAAAAGTTGCAATTAATAAATAAGTGTGCTATTAATATAAATAGTGGTATTGCTTAGTTAGCTCTGAATAATCGTTCAGGGCTTGCACAGGCAAAATAACACAAACACAAAAACTAGGAGCAAAAAGATGACAGAAACATCTACTCCCGGCGAAAATGTTGTGCAAGCTGACGGCTCACAAGAGCCTTCTCAGACCTCAACACCGGAACCGGCAGATCAACAGCCATCGCAAGAGCCTAACCAACAGACTGATGATTCATCTGATGATGATTCTAATAAACAGACTGACGGTGATAACGCTCAAGCTCCCGCTCAAGACGATGATCTAGCTGAATGGGCTGGAAAACAAGGAATAGACCTTGAAAATCCTTCCCCAGAACAGGCGAAAGTTATTGCTAAGCGGTTGCGCGATACTCAAAAAGCGTTTACAACGTCTCAACAGGCGTTAAAAGCAGCTCAAGAGTTTTCACAACAACATAAAGATAGCCAACTTGAAAGAGTTAGCGAGATTGAAGATCCGATTGAACGCCAGACTGCGTACAATACTGTAACCATTCAGAATATGCAGACACAGCTTTCTACGGAGAGATTCTTTGGTGCTAACCCGGACTATATACCAGTTCGTCAAGAAATGGCTAAGATTGTTGCTGATGATATTGCCCGCTACGGTGAACATATGAATGATTACTGGCAAGATAATCTTGAAAAGTTAGGTGAACTGGCTAAAGGCATAAATGCTGAAAGCACTAAACAGGAAGCCTATGATCAAGGTCGTCAAGAAGAACGTGAAAGTGTTGCCCGCCAACAACAGATTTCAACTCCGCAAACACATGCGACAGCTCCGGCGAGCGCAGCGAACAAACCTATTACTTCTATAGAACAAATTAGGTCAATGTCTCCTGAAGAACGTAGGAGTCGTCAAGAGGAAATATTCTCTTACATGGGTACTTTGCGAGGTTAAGTCTTTCACTAACCTAAAATAAAAAGGACTCAAAACCAATGGGTACAAACACATATAATCCTAACCCTATTAATAACACTACTCACGCTGTATTCGTACCTGAAGTATGGTCAGACATGACTATCGACTTCAGAAAAGCCAAGCTTGCTATGGCTAGTAAAGTACAGAGGTGGGACGAAGATGTAAAATCTTACGGTGATGTAATCCACATCGGAGAAATCGCTGAAGGATCTGCACAGGACGTAACAGCCGGTACAGAACTTACATTTTCACAACCAACTGCTACTGAAAAGACAATAACAGTAAACCAGTGGAAAGCTTATGCTATCTCACGAGTTGATCTTTTGAAGGCTCAGTCAAGAATTGACCTTATGAAGAAATATACTATGGTCGCTGGTTACGCTTTAGGTAAAGCTGTAGATACATATATACATGGTCTAGTTGCTGCTGCTACTCTAGCTACTACTGACGTAGATGCTGGTGCTGCTGTAGTCGATGAGAACATCGTAAATGCTATCACTCAGTTAGACATCAATGATGTTCCTGAAGATGGAAGATGCTGGGCATTTCACCCACGAGCATTTAACGACCTTAGAAAGCTTGAGAAGTATTCAGAGTATATAGCAACTGGTAAAGCTGGATTGGCTGCTGGTGGTAACAACGGTACACTTTACGAAGTATACGGTATCCCTACTATCAAGACTACTAATACTGCTGACCTTACAACTCCTGACCCTGACCAAGACCAAAACTTATTGTTCCACAAAGATGCAATCGGTTTGGCTGTTCAGAAGGACGTAAGCTACGAGACTGACCGCAACATTCACTACTTAGCTGACGAACTTGTAGCTAGTAACATCTTCGGTGGTTCTGTTCTAAGAACTGACCACATCGTAAGAGTACTACGCGACCAAGCTTAGTCCTAACTAGCGAATAGATTAAAGCTCCTTCGGGGGCTTTTTTCTTATGCTATAATTAACTCATGAGAAAGATTAATCTTGACGAGCAATTTAAAGAAGCAGATGTTAGAAAACTAGAGGATATTGTAAAGATAAGCAGTATCCCAGTTAGAGAGCTAAATGGCAAGGGTGTCGTAGCAGTCTGGGACCTTAACGAGAAAGCAAAACAAGATGCGGTTTTTAGACTAGATGTCACTATTGAAGGCAAGAAACACGAACTGTACTTCTTTAAGTCTCATTTCCAAAACTTCCTTCGTGCTGTATAATATAAATAGATACTAATTAAACAAAAAAATCAATAATGGACTTCACTGAAGGTGTAAAAAAAATACAGGTAATGGAGCAAGAGAAGGCAAAGCAACGCCAACTCAACACTCAAAGCCAAATGCAAGCGCAGCAAATACGATCTATTGTAAATGCTGTACTATTTTCATTGTCTGAACAATTAAACTTCCAGCAAAATGCTACATCTAAGGTAGAGGTTACTAACCCGACTCCGGCAACCGACAACTCTGAAGTGGTCAAAAAACTTGATGAGCTACTTAACGAAGAACTCAAAAAGAGTACTGATACAGCCATGCTGGACTTAGTAAAGAGCATTAAACAGACTTTGGTAGATTTACCGGAAAAACTAGAACAACCAGAACAGCGTGAAGATGTTAGAGTGACTAACCTTAAAGACTATACAGAAGTACTCCAAAGAATTGAAAACTACCTTAAAGAACAACCAGCACCAGTATTTAGCCCTGAGATAGAGGTTAAGCCAAGTGATGTAGTAATTGATCTTAGCAAGCTTGAAAAACTTATAGGAGAACTCAAAAAAGCCGTTAAGCTAGAAGTAAATGTCCCCGAAGTAGACAATAGTTTACTTATATCTGCTATGGAATCAGTAAAACAGTCCGTAGACGGCATAGTAATACCAAAACCAGCTAACTTTGTAGCTTCTTTTAGGGATACGAATGGTAAGGCTACATCGGCTGAATTAAACCCAGATGGTTCAATTCCTGTAAATATTAACGGTAATCTTATACCAAATGTAGACTATGACTACATAGATGCCCAACAGACTTCAGCAACGGTAGAAACTTATATATATAAACTTGGCGGGAGTGGCGGAACGGTTATTAGAACAGTTGTAGTAACTTACACAGATTCAACTAAAGCAGATTTAGACTATGTGGAGTTTAGCTAATGTCTTTTAAGTTTAACCCACTAACAGGACAACTTGACATGTACGGTTCACCCGGCGGTGGTAGTGGTACTCCCGGAGGACTAGACCAGTCTTTTCAATTTAATGACGGCGGAGTATTCAATGGATCCTCTGTTTTGTATTTAGATGCTGGACAAGTAAGAGTGGATAACGGTTTGCGCGTTGGTTCTGGTGGGGTAACTATGATTAATGGTGACGCTGTATCGTGGGATTTTGGCGGTGGACAGATAATCGTACTTGATGCTGGTAATACTTCAGCAGCCCACACTTTATACTTACCAGATGCGGACGGCACCTTAGCTATAGAACGACCAATCTACGGTCAACAAAATTATGAGAAAACCGATACTTACGTTTATGTAGGATATGAGGAGCCAGATGGAGCATGGTATATATACCGAAGAACACTAGTAGATAACGTCCAGGAGTATGCTAGTGACGTATCAGATTACGCAACAAATTGGGCAGATAGAGCAATATTAACTTACGCATAGGAGAATAAAATGGCATATAAAGCAACAATAACAAGTGCAAGCGAAGTGAATCATGATGGTACACAATCTGTAGTAATAGATGTCACAGACGACAACGGAACAGTTTTAGTGACTCACCCTATTCAAACAGACGTAGACCAGATTAAAGACGAAATGAAGAACTTTCTTAGAGAATACAAAAAGAAAGCCACTTCTAACAAGCGAGTTAAAGTCGGGGACTTTGTGGAGCTATAAATGGCATTACTTACTTGGAACGGGACTAACTACGACAATCAGATAGGTTCTGCTTCTTTAGGAGGTACAAACGTAAACCTTAGCACTACTGGTGTTACATCATTGGGTAGCACAGCGCCAAATACTACTAACTTTGCTACAGGAGTATGGATAGCTATTGCTTCAACGACTAACTCACCAAACACTATTCGAGTAGATCTATTAGAGTCAGGCGTAATTAAAAGAACAGCTTATATTAACCAAGCAGACCATGTTATTGGCTTTAACTATGTTAGATTCGCTATTCCATATCAGTTCACTACTACCGCAGCAGGAGCCTACACCGTAAAACTTAGCACAAGTTCTACAAACTCTGGTTCTGTCAGGGCGGTAACGGCAGGTAACTTATGGTATCAGATTACTTATGACTCAGCCGTAGCCGTAGGCGCTTCTGATGATGTAATGGTAGGTGGCTTTAATGACTCAGGGCTTACAGCTAAAACGATGACTGTTACAGGTACAGGTAACTCATGGGGAAGTGGTACTAATCCCTCTTGGACTGCTACTACCCAGTGGGATATGGCTTCACCTTTGATTATTGGAAGCGGTGGTAATGTAGTCTTTGACACTACCGCTAACACAACTCTAACAGTTGCAGGTTCAGTTGTAGTTTACAAAGGTGGTGTGTTTGACATGAGACCAGGCTCAGCCTATACCAATACCTTAATCTTTAATCAAGGTGGTGGTGACGGTAGATTTGGACTTATATCACCTACATCAGGTTTAGGTGGTCAAATACTTACAACTGGAAAAGTAGTAACGGTAGGACTTCAATATGCAAGCGGTGATGGTTCAACAGGTAGCCCACTTACTTTTGCAACAGCTCATGGTTTATCAGTTGGTGATGAACTTTACATACCTGGATTAACTTACGGTGGCAATCAAATAAGATTTGTTAAGACTATTGTAAACACTACTCAAGTGACTACTTCTGCTACATCTGGTGGTGCTGAAAGTGCCTTTACTAATACTCCAGCAGTCGGAAGCTGGATTAGTAACACGACTAGAAACTCTATCATTAAAAGCACTGCTACTACTGTAGGTCACTTCTTATACAATTCTAATACTAATGCTACACCTTTGAGTGATTTCAAGTGGACACGACATGAATATGCCAACTGTGCTTCTGGTAGGGGGCTTAACTTTAATGGTGGTTCTACTGCGACAACTGATGCTAATGATGCAGACTTTACAGGAACAGTATTTTACAATAACTCAGCAGCAGGTAGAAACACAGCAACTTGGTCCGGCAAAGCAGTACAAACGGTAACAGACTTAGTTATTATTAACCCTAAAGGAACTAACTTCTCAGCACAATCAGGATTAGTATTCCAAAGCTATAACAAAACAGCTAACAGAGTCTATGCTTATTCAGAGCCAAGTTCAACAACTAGTGCAGGAGCAGTATCATTCTCTACTACATCAGTATCTAACCGATTAAACAACTTCCACGCTTACGGACTAAACGCTTCTAATGGTTCACTTGGCTACGCATTAGGACTTTATGGAGTGTTTAATACTGTTACTAATTCAACTATTAACTCGACTAGGGTAGCAGGAGTCAGGGCAAACTCGGCTCAGTCCACTACTATTACCAATTCAAGTCTTGGAACTATCGGAACAAATACTATTGACCTAGTTCTCGATTCATCAACCCTTAATACAATTCTTTGGTCAAACTGTAACTTTGGTTCAGGAACTTTAATCTCAGGTTACACCAGTGGTCTTGAGGGAACAGATATAAGATTCCACAAATACCAACAAACAGCTCACAAGCACCGCTGGTACACCAACAGAGGCTGGGCTCAAGCTACAGGCTCAGGACTAGAAGATACCACAGTTAGAACAGCAGGGTCATATAACATTAAAATCAACCCAGAATCAGCAAGTGGCTTTGTCTGGGAATTTACTGTTAAAAGTATTGTAGACCAGATTGCGTTCTTAAAAGCCTATCTTAGAAAGAACTCAACTATGGGAACTGACGACGCTAAAGTAGAGCTATTTATGCCTGGAACTGACCTAACAGGCACAGCCGATGCTATTTATAACGCCACCGATGATGTAAACACTTGGCAGGACTTCGTTATTGGTAAAGCATATTCAGGCTCAGAGAATACTGAAGCAGTCGTTAGAGTCACCGCAACTTCAACTACCGCAGGTGCAGCAGTATATATGGCAGACTTCTTCGATGGGCAGGAAGCCCTCAACTCATGGTTTGAAGCTAAACCTACTAAGGTTATTGCTCCAACTGATTTCTCTGGTGTAGCCGGACTTGTTTGGAACTACCTATCTAGTAACTCAACTGCTGGAACTTACGGAAGATCAGTCAACGACATTGAGCAATTAGTAGATGAAATAAAGGCTAAGATAGAGCAGTTGTAGCGGTACAACTATGAAATATTGCTAATTTATAGTATAATTAAACTAGAAAGCAAAAACAAAAATGGCATATGATCGAGCATACTTACTAGGCAGGGTCCAAGATAGACTCGGAGACGATGGAGACGATGAAGATATAATCTCCTATATAAACACAGCATTGAATGACGTACAAGATTGGCTATGTAATAAATATAAATTTAGATTTCAAGAACAGTCAGCTAACGTTTCACTCACAGCTACTAATCATACTGTAGCTAAACCGGCAGCATGTCAACAGATATTATCGCTCAGGCGAACAGCTCCAGTTACTCCTAACAACTATCGCAGAAACATGACCAGAGATTACTTGCCGTATCAAGTGTTTAGAGATTATTACCCTACGGTAGACTCCTCAGTAGATACATCTGGTGCAGCTATAAAATGGACCGAATATGGCAGTAACCTTATTTTTGATAGAGTGGCAGACCAAACCTACACATATGCCGTAGATTATCTTGCAGCGCCTACTAGAATGACTACAGACGGTTCAACACCTACTATCCCGCAAGAGTTTGAAGAAATCTATGTTTTAGGAGCAATTCAGCGCTTAATGAAGCGAGAGGACGATTATCAACCAAAAGCCGAAGAAGAAAGAGACTATAAAGAATTAGTCCAATCTTTAGTCTTACGTTATGGCAGGGGCATAGAGCCACTAGCACCAAAACGTGTTCCGGCAGCTTTTAGGAGGTAATTGTGTATACAGCTCAGAGAGTACCTGTAGAAGTCTACAACCTTCGTGGAATAGATATGGTCACACCAGACCAAGTTATTACTGATAACGAAAGACTTATTGGTAAAGTCCCTATTGCTTATAACTCAAGAATGAACGCCAGGAACACTTCAGGACGAGCTAGAGCGCCTATTGAAAGCAGAGACGGCATTAAATATTACTTTACCCCTATAGGTGAAACAGTTGGCACTCAACAGACCTCAACTACAGGAGCTTCAGACATTACTTATGGATTAAATACTTGGAGAGCGCAGAGTTTTGACCCTTCTACTACTGGTCACTTGACAAGATTAGACATTAATCTAAAAAAGAACACTTCTTTTGATGTGAGTGTTGTGGAGATTAGAGAAGATAATTCAGGCGAGCCTGGAGAGACTATATTGGCAACATCAGCAGCTCAGAATGGTGACTTACCAGACACAGGCGCAGACTATGTTACATTTAGATTTCCTAATGCTCCATACTTAGAGAACGGTACAGATTATTGGATAGTGCTTAGAACTCAAGAAAAATTCTTTTCAACTGAGACTTTTTATGTGACTAAAACAACATCTACATCAGGCACATTAATGTCTGGTGCAGCTACATACCCAACTAATTCATTCACGCCAACAGTAGTTTGGTCCGCCGATACAGGATCTATCAATTTTAAAACTTATATATCTACTGCTGGTAGAGTTAAATGGGCAGAACGTCGAGAAGATACAGACGGCACAAAAGAGACATTATTTGTTCAGGGGACCACTCTGTATAAAGTAAATGATAATGACGGAACGACCACCTCTTTACTTACAGGTCTTAATTCTAGCGCAACTTACTATCGCTCATACCAAACAAATAACATTACATATATTGCTAACGGATTTGATAATCTTATTAAATATGACGGCAGTACTGCTACTTATGTCGTTTTAGGATTTAAACCAGATAACGTAATTGGACACAAAAACAGATTGTTCTTCACTCGAAAAGATGACCCCAACAGAGTAGACTTTTCTAACCTGTTCCCTGATATTGAAACTATCGACTCAGTAAACTTCTTTTATGTGCCAGATCCTAAAAATAAAGACCCTATAACTGGCTGGGGGCTACTACAAGACCAACTAGTTATATTTACTTATGAAAGCAAACACATGTTAGCTGGTAATGACTTAGCTTCATTTACTCTGAGAGAAGCAACTGGCACTAAGGGAGCTGTTAGCCAGGAAGCTATGGCTGTAGACTATAACCAAATATACTTCTTAGGTGACGACAAGAGAATTTATGCTTTTAATGGCTCAGTTGATTATTATATATCCGAACCTATCCAGCCGGAACTAGACTATAACACCGACCCAGCAGAAACCTATTTAGTTCTATGGGAGAGACAGCTTAGAGTATATTATAAGTACGCGGGAAGCCCATATCATGACAGAATGGCACTATATTACCTTGTGTACAAAGAATGGTTTATAGATACTGAGACATATACTTGTTGCCCTGTAAACTTTAATAAAGACTCTGGCAATCCATTAGTAGAGTTTAGTTCAGTAGTGGGAACAGGGTATTATGCCGAACAAACACCTGGAGCGCATCTAGGAGCGCCTATAGACTGGAAATACCACACAACTTACTATAAGTTTGAATCAGGACTCAGCAAGGACCGAATTAAAAAATTTAGACCATACTTTGAAAGCCCCGACATACACACAACTGTTAGTGTAGGAAAAGACGTTGATTATAAAAACTCACCAAACACTAGAGACCATTTGCTTAAACCAGATGGTGCTAGGTATGACACCGGTGAACTATATGATAATGACGTACTGTACGCCACTCCAAAGATCATAGATAAAGCGGTCCCTATGCCCGGACGAGGTAAACTTACTCAGTTCAGGTTCGAGAAAAAAGGAGCATATACTAAGGTTAGGTTAGTCGGTTTTGGTTTCATAAGGACTTCTGCGAGGGCTAGATAATGGCTCTTATAGGTGGCGGTGGTGCTATGGACGGACGGTCCTTATTTCCTATACCTCCTAATGCCAATAATACTCAACAGATAGATGCCATTAACCGCATTATTGAACAATTAAACGGTATGCTCAAAACACAGTCCTACTCTGACGGCACGACTAAACGTATGCTTATTGGCTATCAAAAAGATGGCTGGGGTACTGGTAGGGACTTTGGTATTAAAATATCTATACCTGGTGTAGATGTAACAAAAGCAACTGACACTCAATTATTATTTAAAATGGATATGGAGTCATGGTACTGGTATGATGCAACAACTACGAAAAATTCTATTCGTATTGGTAAGATGCCTGACAACAGTTATGACGTTATCGTGGCTCCGCCGGGAAGCAACGTCTCAGATGCCTTCTAATTTAGCTTACTTTACTGGTAAATATAAAACCGACAAGGTGGTGTATGAATCACCTGTTTTAGAGTACTCAGTGGGCGGTGGTGCAACTAATACCGCTACTATAGCTAATCCTTATGGTAAAAAGGCTTTTATAACACTGGCTTTTTCTACTAATGGCTCAGATTACTACCCCGCACAAGCTTATGTCACTATGACTAATACCTATACTGCTAATGGCTGGGTAGATGCTAATAATGTTTATATATACTGCGAGAATAACTCTGGTGGCACTATTAATTTCTATGTTAAATATGTATTGGACGCAATCTAATGACTAAGAATTTTACCGGCAAGAAGAACTACATGAAAAGAGCCTTCTCTGATAGTGTTAGTATTGCAGCGCCTTCTTCTTTGGGAAGCTGGGGAACTTATGTTAGTTCATACACTATTACTCATAATCTAGGTTATATACCACAAGTTCGAGTTTATTATGAGAACAGCGCTACGGACGGTAAAGTGTATCCGGCGGGCGGTAGAAGGGTGTCAGGTCTTTATCCTGGACTAGCAGCTAATAGTGTATTTTGTACATGGGAACTAGATGATAACGACCTTACTATACACCTTGAGTCAATGACATCAAAAACTGGTAATAGAAGAATTTACTGGGTAATATATTTGGACTACGAAAATGTCAGTTAATTACGAAGATACAGTCTACGCAGGATCAGCAAATGCCTTTAAGAACTTAAAGCCAGCTACAACTAGTATAACTATGTCTGGCGGTGTTGGAGCAGGGGCAACGTCTACATTTACGGCAACGGTTACACTGGAAGAAGATCAAGACTTTGCTTATGCTATTGCTCGATATTCAGAATTTGCAAAAGGCGGAGCAGCTTCATACCAATTAATACCAACATTTGATGCTTATATAGCATCTACTCCTACAGGCTTTTTAAACACAGCTATTTATTTTACGGTGAACGGCAGGACAGTGACTTTTACAGCTAAAATATTTAACCCTTATGCCGGGACAGAAACATTAACAACGACTACAATACCTATTATTTACGTCTCCTACACATTAGCGCAATAATGTAGTATAATATAGATAGAAAGTAAAAAAACAAAAATGGCACCAACAGTACAAACTTTAGATCAAATTCTCGCAGGTTATCAGCCAGCTTATGCCGGTCAGAAGAACGTCTATAACCAGATGATGACTCAGAATAAAGCTAACGCCGAACAGAAGAAACAAGGGCTTTTTGCTCAACAGAAAGAAGCGTTTAGCGGGATAGAACAAACAGCAGCCAACAAGGGTATGCTTTTTTCTGGTTTTTCACCAGACCAGCAAGCTCGTTATACCTCAACTAAATTCCTTCCAGCTATGGCAGGACTTGAACAAGAAACTATGGCAGGGAATAATCGGTTGGCATTAGCATTAGCAGGACTAGACACTGAAGCTAGAAATAAAGCTGAAAGCGAACTAAGCAGACAGAAGCAAAACTTATTTACATGGCAACAAGCTGAATCAGCTAGACAAGCGCAAGCAGAACAAGAGCGACTCCGTAGAGAGCAGCAAGAACGACAATTCCAGGCTAACTACGCATTACAACAGCAACAGATGAGAAGTCAAGCATCAGCAGCCGGTGGCGGTAGAGCATCTAACCAAGAGTCATTTGCTGGAGCATTAGCATCAGCAGCCGGTGGAGACGGAAAAGTGTCTCCAGGTGACTATAACGCACTCAAGAATCAATGGGTATCAGCAGGATACGGAGACTACAAATCATTCCATGATAAGTTTTGGAAGTTTGCAAACAATAGCCACTGGTGGGACTACTACTATAACTAATATAGGGGAATAACATGGCAATATATGTAGACCCCGAACAACAATTCAAGAAAAACTTTAACCCTGTCTATGGTTTTAGCAAGAGTCTTAAGCTACGCAAAGAAAACGAAGCTTATATGCAAGACGATCTCTTTCAGCAACAGCAGGAAGATGAAGAAAAGAAACGTGCAGCAGAACTTCGTAAACAACTTAAAGAGCAGAAGATTAAGTTTGACGAGAAGGCAGACGATAAGTCGTTACTAGAACACTTCGGTAACGATAAAGTCAAGTATGGCGGAAAAGAATATAATACTGAAGAATTCTTCAAAGATTTTGATAGTCGAGACAAAAAGACTCAGAAAGACTTATTCTATGCACTAGCTAGACAAGCTGATAAAGGTGACGCTGATGCTCAAGATGCCTTATATAGGTTAAAAAGTACTGGACGATCTAGGGAAAACTCCATTAAAGATGCGGTAGGTGACTTCTTTGTTGGCGGAACAGACGACTTAGGTTTCTTAGACCAAAGGTCCGTACCTTTAGTCGGTAGGCTCAAGCGTGACTTAGTAGACAATCTTAGTGGTCATAACGCCAATAAGATGATGGATAGGGACGAAGAAATTCGCCGTCAAGCCAAAGAAGGCAAAATATCCTATGAAGATGCTCGTGTATTACAGCAAGAGAGTGGACGACTCGCACTAGATAATAGTTACGTTGATGCTGCTGGAGGAATGAACGCTAGTGGCTGGCAAAGTAGAGCTAAAGCTGGTTTATACGCAGGAGCTTACGGAGCATTAGACGCTGCTTCACTTATGGGTGGTGCTGGTGCTGCTTCACTGGCTAAAGCCGGTGGTACTAAAGTGGCTAGTAAAGTTGGCTTATCTCAGGTAGATGATGTCGCAGAAGAAGTAATCAAGCGTGGTGGCGGTAGTAAAGCTATGGCGCTTATTAATGCTTTAGATGAACCTACTGCTAAGTCTATGTTTGCTCGTGGAGCTGTCGAAGGAGCTGGATACGGCGGTTTAGACACTGTTACACAAAAAGATGCTGGTATTAAAGACTATGCCCTTAATATGGGTATGGGGGCTACTATAGGTGGCGTACTGAACCCTGTCGCTGGTAAAGTCACTGGATTAATGCAAGAAGGTGCTTCTAAAGTAACTGCGCCTATAAAACAAAAAGCTGGAGATGCGTGGCAGGACGTAGCGTTGCCTTCTATCCGTAACTCTAAATTAGCTAAATTTGAGGAAGAATTATCTTTCCAAGTCAGGAAGAACTTATCTAAAGCCGGAGACTGGGCTGGCGATAAGCCTATTGTTGGCAAGGTACTTGACCTCAAAGATAAAGCCGGTAACTGGATTAGTGATGACGCGCCTATACTCAGAACTGCTCGTAAAATGGAGTTTGATGGCAAGGCACCAAAAGGTTTTGAAACTGGTGTTAGACAGAAGCTTAAAGAAGTCAGAGGAGCCTTCAATAGTGGTATATCTCAACTTACTAGTGATGAAGATTTTGGAGTTGTCAGAAGCGTCTATTCAGGACTTGACAGTAAGGGTCAGAAGAACCTAGATCAAGCACTTAATGACATGATGGAGCTTAATTGGCTTAAAGCTGGTAAGCGTAATTTCAAAGATAATGCTAAAGTTGCAGCCAAACTAGAAGCTAGGCTAGCTGAAAATCCAACCGCTCAGACTGCCCAAGAACTGTTCCCTTCACTTAATAATCTATACACAAAACGCGCTCAGTATATGTCAGATAACGGCTTAACTACTCCTGAAATGGCAGAAGTATTCGGCGCTAATAGCGACTATATAAGATTACAGAAAAACCAAAAAGGTAAGATTACTCGTAATCAAGCTGGTAATCCGTATGCTTCAAGTAGAAGTGTAGATAAGAAACTTAAAGAAGTAGTAGACGTAGACAATAACCTTCCTCCTTTGCAGACACTTATGGCTTTCTATGGTAAGACAGAACAAGAAGTTATCGGTAATGCTTTCAAGCGAGATGTTCTTACTGGTATGGCTCGAACTGGTCAAGCTGAATTTGCTCGTAATACTGAAGATGTACTAGCTAGAGAAGCTATATATAAGGAGCTTAAAGCATCTAAGCCACTTAAAGATGAGTTAGCTAAGACTATTGGCAAGAACAAGAAGCTAATAAAAGAACTAGACCAATATAAAGGTGTTCTAACTAAACGCGCTCAAGACAAGGTTATGGCTAAGTCTGAAGATATTAAGAATTTTATGATTAAGCAATCTGCTGGAGTTGATAGACTACCCGGAAACGGCAAGAAATTAGTTGGTCCTATAAATGACCCTGAAACTCTGTTAAACGCTTATATAAACGACGAGAAGAACGGCTTTAAAGATGTTTTGACTCGTATGGCTAAAACAGACGAAAGAGCAGCTAAACTTAAACTAGAACTAGATCGGACCATTAGAAAAGCTGAAAACTTAGCTATTGAACGCAAAAACAAGATGTTTGAAGCTAAACTACTTATGGACGACCCTCACGCTGGCGATAAGTTTGTATCTTTTTATGATAAAGGTGTTAAGAACTTTGTAGAAGTGCTAGACGACCCTCAGATAGTTGAAACATTCAAAAACATATCCGGCTCACAGTCTAATGACATTATCCGCGCACTTAATAAAGCAACTAGGGTATTTGTAACTGGTCAAACAGGTATTAACTATGCTTTTGCTCCAGTCAACACTATCAGGGACCAAGCTGGCGCTTTCATTAACAGCCCTGATGCTTTAGCTACAGCTAACCCAGTGAACTTCTTTAAGAACGCTGCGAGAACATTTGCTGCTGAAATAATGGGGCAAGAGGACAGTCTTTACGCTAAATACAATCAATTCGGCGGGAATACTATTCTTGACTCATTTGAAGAATTAAATATTATGGCTAAAGCTGAAATGAAGAAGAAAGCTGGCATGAAGTTAAGCGCTTCAGAAAAGTTAGTACATACTCCAATGGCTATAGCAGAAAAACCAACTAGATTCTCAGAGAACCTTACTAGGTCACAGGTCTACTCTGGTATATACAATAAAGCCTTAAAGCAGTTAAATGACGAAGAAAAAGCTGCTAGGTATGCTATGCTTTACTCCAAAGAAGCATCTACAGACTTTCAAGACACTTCCAAGTACTTAAGGACATTAAACTCATTTCTGCCTTACTTCAGTTCAAGCGTACAGGGTGCTAGAACTATGGCTAGGTCACTTAGAGACAGACCAGTAACTACTTCAGCTAAAGCACTTGCCTTAGTCGGTGGTCCAATGGCGCTATCAATGCGCTGGAATACTTCAGACGAAAACCGCAAGCAGATATATGAGACTATTCCTGAATATCAGAGAGAAGCTAACTTTGTTATTGTAACTCCAGGAGCAAGCATTGACGATAAAGGAAAGATATCTGGCGTTATATTGATACCTAAACCACAAGGATTTAACCAACTTCTCGAACCGCTTAGACAGGAAATGGAAAAGAACGCTGGTATAACTACTGCTGATACCGACAGGGAGTTAGCTAATGATATAGTAGAAGCTTTCACTTCAATAGATCCTACAATGCAAGGATTGATGAGTAAGTCTATCCCACAACAAGTTAAGCCATTTGTCCAGCAAGGACTTAACAGGGATATATTCACTGGTCAATCAATAGTACCTGAAGAAATGACAGGACTTCCAGCTAATGAACAGGTCCAAGACAATACATCTAACGTTGCTCGTGAACTAGCAGATAAGTTTGGAGTATCTCCGCTTAGAGTAGAAAAACTCATAAAAGACATCTTTGGTGAAACCGGCGTGATTGGTATGAATACTATTGACCAAGCTACAGCTAAAATATCTGGTAATGAAGATCAACCGATAGGCGGTAGAGACTTAGAGGGCGCTGTTAGTAGAAGATTTAATGCACAAAACAGCGGTGAAGCTACGGCTTTCTACGACCAATACGAACCACTTAAGAATACTCGCGACTGGTATTACAAGAAGATAAACAACGCTAAATACAAAGGTAATGTTGGTGAAATGGAACGACTATCTAGGGAGTGGGACGCTAGGATAACTGAAGCTATGGGTGGCTATATGGACCAGTACGGTAATAACCAGTTTACCCCTGAATACAGAATGGACCAGATAGAGACACTTCGTATACCAGTGGAAAAAGGCAAGATAAAAAGGTATAATAGTAATAGAAAGCAAAAATAAACAATGGGTCTAGCAAGTTACACACCACCTAACGATGGCACAGAAATAAAAGCCAAACACCTCCGCGACTTATGGACGGCTCTTTCTGAACAGGTAAACGGTAATCTTGACGGTAATAACTTCGCTAATGGATCTATAGATTATGCTAAATTGTCTATACCTAACGGCTCTATAGACGGAGATAAGATAACAGACGCTTCTATCCCGACTGCTAAATATGAAGATGATAGTATCACAGACAGTGAGTTGGATTATCCTAGATTCTGGCAAGAGATTGCTAGGACTACTTTAGGTGTAGCAGGAGATACAATTACTGTTTCATCTATTCCAGCGCGTAAGTATTTAAGATTTTTATTTGTAGGACAAGCAACAGGGGGAACGATAGATTCCTCATTCACATTAAATGGCGATACCGGCGCTAATTATTCAAGTACAAGTTTAAACGGCGGTGCATTTGGAACTGGAACTAGTCTAAATAACTTAGCTTTAGAAGCTGGTGCTACTGCTTCTGGTCAATTAGTCTTTGCTAGTCTTGAATTTGTAAACTTAGCGACGTACCAAAAACTAGGGACTTATACTACTATTAATAATACTGCTGCTGGTGCTGGAACTGCGCCAAGCCAATATATTACAAACGTAAAGTGGGCTAACAGTTCATCGCAAATAAGCAGTATAACCTGGACTAATGGCGGTACTGGTGACTTTGCAATAGGATCTGAAATAGTAGTGCTGGGGCATGACTAATGGGATTAGCTAACTACACACCACCAAATGACGGAACTGAAATCAAGGCGAAGCACCTTAGAGACTTGTGGGTAGCTTTATCGGCTCAAGTAAATGGAAACTTAGACTCAAACAACTTTGCGCCCGGTGGAGTAACTGCTGGCGATTTATCAGGAGAGATTCCATCTAATAGAATGGAAGATTCTGGTGACTTAGAATTGTTTGTAGATGAAACTATACCGGATCACGTCGTATCTGGCTGTATATGGTCCATAGGTTCAGGGCTTATAGGTAACATGACTTCTGGCTATGTTCGCATAAACGGTGTTAGATATTCGATAAGCGCTATAAATAACTATACTTTTACTAATAACAAGGATATATATGTAGATGTAGGCATAGACGGCGTAGTTGACTACAACGAAGTAGCTTCAGGTGCAACTGCACCAACATTATCAACAAATCACATAAGATTAGCAAAAGTAATAACTTCTGGCGGGGCTATAACAGCTATATACAATACCGGCAATAAAGTACTTTTTGATAACCCTTATAAATTTAGCGCAAGACCGACAGCCAATCAAACTGGCGTAACTTCCGCTACATGGACAACAGTAACATTAGCCACAGAAAACTTCGACACCAATAATAACTTTGCATCAAATACATATACCGTTCCTGTTAGTGGTTTTTATCAATTATACGCATCACTAAGGGGACAAGCTACTACAACCGGTAATACTATAGGCTGGGGTGTAAGACTCATTAAGAATGGTTCTATCACATTAGAAGAAGCTAATCTATACGATAACAATGTGACCTTTGACTTTGCAGCTATTTCAGTTAATCCTTTTGTATATTTATATGCTGGAGATCTTATTACAATGCAGGGAATAATATATTGTTCAGCCGGTACTGCTACTTTTTATTCTAGTAGTGTATTTAGTGGTTATTTAGTGAGTAGGACGTAATGGATAAGCAGAAACCAAAAACAATTAATACCGAGTTAATCTACTATATGTTTGATGAGATAAAAGCGGAGCTAAAAGACATGAAAAGAGATTATGTTACTAAAACCGAATCACAAGCATTAAAACATCAAATAGAAGAACTCCAAAGAGATCTAGTAGATTATAAAAAATCAAATTCAAAAGAAATAGAAAAACTACAAAAGTCTAAAAATTTGTGGGGCTGGCTTGGTCCAACAATGACCGCAGTAGTAACCGCAGTATTTACTTATCTAACTATTGAATATTTAAAGAGGAGCTAGTATGCGTAGAGCTTTAGACGGAAATCCGCCAATATCAACTTACTTTGCTGAACCCGGATACGGTTACTTTGGCAAACATGCAGGGTACGACTACGCTGTTGTTCGCTGGGCTGTAAGAGCGCCAGAAGCAGGAACTATTATAAATGTATGGACTGGCAGAGAAACAGTAGATGGTGGTAATATAGTAGAGCTTAGAAGTGCTAACTATGACCATAGATTTCTACACTTACAATCAGCTAGTGTTAAAGTTGGTCAAGTAGTCTCAGAAGGTCAAGAATTAGGCATAACAGGCAATACAGGCAACGTAGGATTCCATTTACATCATGACGTAAGGAAAAAGGGTACGGCATGGACTGATTCTTTCAGCAATTATGTAGACTGGGAACAATTATTAAAAAGCGCGCCAAGCGCAGGAGGAAGCAATATGTTTCAAACAGATCAAGAAGTTCAAGAAGCTTATTTATTATTAAGAGGTAACGCCGGTACAGCAGCCGAACGAGCTGGCTGGATAGGACAATCAAAACAAAGATTTTTTCAGGTAGCTAAACCAGAAGCAGACGCTACCAGAACAGCTTTAGCCAACGCTCAAAAACAAGTCTCAGCTTTAAATACTCAAGTGTCTACTCTAACAACTAAGACTACAGCTTTAGAGACTCAGGTTAAATCACTTACGGCTCAAATAACTACCTTAACAGCTCAGATTAAAACTCTAACTGACACTATCGCGAGTAAAGATAAAGAAATAGCTGACCTAAAGTCACAAGTAGCTACAGGTGGCTCAAGTGAAGATACTCAATTACTTAACGGTTTTGGCGAAGCACTCAGAAAACTAATAGCCAGACTTGGCACAAAATAGAAAGGATAAATTATGGATAAAAAAGCAATAATTGAAACAGGTAAAGAAGCATTAAGAATTGCCTTCTTTGCAGCATTATCAGCCGTTGTAGTCTATCTACAAGCAAAACTAGGTGGCATGGACCAGTCTAGCGCTTTAGTAGTAGGCGGAACACTATTCTTAGGCTTAGTTGATAAGTACGTCCACAAGAGTACTAAAATTGAAGCTAACGGTATAGCTCCTTCTTTCTTGCAAAAGTAACTTGACAAACTGTATCCACTGAGATATGCTAAGAGGGCTGTTAGTTCATTGATATTCTCAATGTCTAATATCACTGGGGGACTTACTCAGTGAGGTGAAGGGACCGTCTTATGGCGGTTTTTTCATTTTAGGGGTATAATTAGAATATAAGGAGAAACAAAAATGGTGAGACGAGACGAATATTTTGAACGTTTTAGAGAAATGACTTCTGAAAGGGGCTGGACAGAAGAACAACAAATGTTTTTAGGCAGAATGGTTGTCTCATCTTGCGGATCCACTGAACTATTAGAGCGCATGTCAAGAGAAATCTTCCAAATAGAAGATAATATTAATGCAGAGAAAACAGAACGCATTTACTCAGAATATGACCGAGTTTTTAGCAAAGAGGAGTTTAGTCGTACAGATCAGTATCGTCAAGCTCAGATACCCGGCTGGGATACCGTTTAGACTTTTTTAGAGTATTACTTCTAGGTTGTTTAGTAATATGGTGTTGACCGCATATAGGGCAATAGTAGACATGTAAACTACTTCTTTTAACCCCTACTCGTCTATTTATAACTGTTCTAGCAGCTTTCATGCTAGGATAGCGCTTTTTAGAGTAGCACATTCTTTCTCGCTGTTCTCTGGTAAATTTAGAACCTGCCATCTTGAACTTGAAACACCCTTATTCCTTGTTCACGCCACATGTCACACACCTGTTGCCTATCATCAAATACACAGACTATACCGCACCCCATAGCGGTCATTTCGTCATGTATTTCTTTCTTGACTATATAATCCTTGCGCATATCCCCATTAGGTCGCATTAGAAGATTTCTATAATCAAAGCCATTCTTGGCTAACCATTGTTCTGTTTTGTCTCTACAGCCTTCATGTCGTCCTGAAACTAGGTATATATCTGCTTGGTGTCTTTCAGCCATATCCTGCACCAGAAAAGCTACTTCTTGGTCAAATAGGTCCGTATCTACTAGATGCTCCTGAAAAGGATCTCTACCTTGCATATGAGCTATTGTACCGTCTATATCGCAGACAATTATAGGATCTTTAAACTCCCTAGTCGGGTCAAACTTCTTACATACAAATTGAGTCCACATTTTTCTGATAACATCTGGTCCTACACCATTAGGTCGTTTAGCGTCTCTTTCTTCACAAACCGATACCGGGCAATAGAAGTCTTTTATCTCAAAGTCGTAACCTTCTTTGTCTGCAAGCTGTTTAAGCTGTTGTTCGTGCTTAGGGTGAAGATTAGTGTCATCAACGATAACATCTACGCCTAGTTGGAAGTATTTAGCTATTATAACGTCTCTAATGGCTAGAACTGCCTTCTCATTGGTCCTAGACCATATTCCGTTGTCTAGCATAGCTCTGAGATCGTCTTTATTGACTCGTTTTACTCTACCCTTACTTTTTTCTACCTGTTCTTTAGCCCAAGTTGATTTACCTGAAGCCGGTAATCCTCGTAACATTATTAATTTATTCATTTACTCCCCCTTAATTATAGTTTTCGTTTATTCTTTCGATCAGTTCATCTAGTTCGCCTTGAAGCAACTTAGCTACTTTAAGATCGTAGTCAGTTCTTTTATTGGCTACTTTAATGTTATAAGCAGCTAGAGCTATTTCCATTTTTCTAAACTTTTTAGCCGGTAGACAGCGCATAGCACGAGATAAATTTTTTCTTACTAAGTCATATTCTCTTAATTTGACGTAATCTTCATAAGCCTGATCTGCTAATGTTTTAATATTCTGTGTAGGCATTGTATATAAACTCCTCTATCCATTCTTTATCTGGTTTTAGTATATTTGCTGTTTTCCAGTTTTTAGTTACTTCTGCTTGAAGATGTGCAAACCTTTCAGTACATTCAGGTATGTATTCATCTTTCCAGCCGGACCGTAGCTTCATTAAGAAGTCTCGTAGGTCGTTATCTTCTATTGTACAAGAAAAATAACCATTTTTAAGGAACTCTGAACACTGCCAGAGAACTCTACAGTAAGCAACGGCAAACTTTGAAGTTCTGCGCTGGTCTTTAACGCCTATATCATCAAATAACTGCATCTTATTAAGTTGGTTACTAGCATATCCCCTAGCAGCCATTACCATTCTGTCGGTGTCTATAAACTTCTTCCAATTACTTCGCATTTCTCTTGCAGTAAAACTATCTTCTAATATAAAGTCGCTAAAAAATACTTCTAGTATAGTTGCGTTGCCATTAACAGCCTGTTTGCAGAAGTCAGCTAATTCATAGCTAGTGTTATCTTCGTTACCCTCAAGCCATGAAGTGTTATTTACCTTCTTAAAGGGGCTTAGGACTTCTTTCAGGGGGTGTAGATGTATTCCTCGATAGTCGTAGTCTGAATCTTCGGTTGCCAAACCATGAAGTCTTGACCCTACCAGAACTTTTGTAATTACTTTCATTTCTTAACTTTCTTTCGAGATATTTTGCCAGCAGTAATAAGCTTAACGCTAGTGCTGGTATCTCCCATAACTGTTTTAAGATCTCCCAATACAGGTACATCTTTTACCTCCTTCTTGTCTGCTACCGATATGTTCTCGTTAAGTATATCATGATATATCTGTATAAACTTCTTAGTTGCTAATCTTTGGAACTCCGAGTATCTAAAATTTACTTTACTTTTAGCTAATTTGCGGACCATTTCCCATGACTCCTCAGTAATAAGATCATGGTAGGCTGCTCCACCAATCATTTGAGTATGCTCCATGTGTAGACGTTCATTTACTTTAGGCTGCATTTTATTCATTATCTTCTGAACACGAGGTAGGGTACAATACTTATTCACAAAGAACATTTCCCAGTAAGTATCTGAGTGCTTATTATTGCCACCAAATACTACGGCGTTGTTCTCCTTGAACTTTTGAGTAACTATTTTAGCGTAAGCGTGGTCGCCAAACTTATTCTTGAAGTTATACGGCTTGAGGACTACTCCTTCGCCTTCTTTACCCAGAGTTGATTGACCTACAAAAGTCTCTATGCCTTTTAAATCTATTGTGACACTATCTGCAAATACTTCCGGGTGTTCAACATCTATGGCACGAGCTACTTCTCTGACATATTTCTGCTTATGGTAAAAATCTTGTTGGTCATCATATACATCAAATAAATACAGTTTCTTGTAAGCTGTTTCGTTATATTGAATAGTATGTCTTACGAGCCATTCTCCATATAGTCTATGAGTCGGGTGGTCTTTTAGGTATTGCCTAATCTTAGGATTAGAATTGACGTAATCTATGAAGCCGTTAAAGTCATCATCTTCTAATACTCTAGTGCGACTACCGCACATTAGTTTGCCATCGTGCAACCAGATAGACACGTTAGCGCCATCTACTTTTTCTTGAATAGTTAGCGGATTATTTAATATCCCATCGGTTTCTTCTTTACCTAATCTATGTATTTTCGGGTAAGCTCTAAACATTTAATTCTCCTTTATATATAAAAACGTTATTAATTGGATCGTGGTGGTCTAGTCTGAACTCTAGTGTTGTGGTGATAACTGATGTGGGGTCTTTAGCCATCTGGTTCAATGAAGGTATTATAGGGATATTAATCTGTAGTGGTGGTTCTCTATAGTTACCTAGTCTTTTACTGGCGATAAACTCCATACCTCCAGCATTTAGGACCAATAGGGCGTTAATCCTCACCTTCGACTACCCACTCTGTCACTATGTTTCCGTATAGGTCAACCTTCTTTTTACTGTTAGCGCTGTCTACTTCACATTCAAATTCTGCATCACTAATCGGGCAGATCCATAGTCTTTTTTGGTCCGTTGGCTCTAATTGTACTGCATGATTAGGGCATTTAGGACGGCTCATCTTAACCTCTGAACGCTTACAACCATCGCTGATATAAAGATTACTAATGCTATTAGATTAAGTATTAAGTTAAACGGCTGGTCTACAAACCAAGCAGCCCCCCAAAATATCCAACCTATAAACCATATTTTAAAAAATGTACTCATATTAAATTCCTTTATCTACTGTTAATTTATGGTCTCTACCCATACCTATACCCCCTGTCTGTCTAGGTAGATTTACTTTAGCGTTTTCAAACTCCATCATAGCTTCAATCTCAGCCTTCAAGGAGCTTCCTAAGTGCTTCATGGTTATTTTCTTCGCCTTTTCGCTTGCAGCTAGTCTAGCAGCTCTCAAAACGGCGTTCTTGATATATCCTCCAGTAACTTCAAACTCTGCTAGTAAGTCCCAGTCTATCTTTTTATCCAGTGGAGCTTTCTTCGGGAACATTCTTTTCCATATAGCAATACGTTCTTCTTTAGTAGGCATTTCAAACTCTAGCTTCAGAGATAACCTTCTATTAAATGCTTCATCTAAGTGACCTAGCCTGTTAGTGGTAAATATTACGATACCGTTAAAATTCTCTAGTGAGCTAAGTAATTGGTTTACTTGAGCAGCAAGAATAGAACCTACTTGAGATCTGTCATATATAAGCGAGTCACACTCGTCAAATAGTAGAATAGTATCTTCTTTAGCTGATTTGAAGAACTGTTTTATAGCTCTTTCTGCTCCGCCTGGCTCTGAAGATTGAACTTCTGCGTTGCCTATTATCTTAAGCTTTTTGTCTAGTTTATCGGCTATAGCTTGAGCCATTAAAGTCTTACCAGTTCCGGGTATTCCATAGAACAACATTGAGACTGCTGTACCTTTTTCAAATACTTCACCAAAACCCCACTTAGTAAATATCAGGTCATGATTTTTAATTTGGTCTATAGCTGAAAGTATTGACTTCTTTTTTTCATCACTAACAATAACTGAGTCTATGTTTACCTTGTTCTTAGTTACTTTCTTCTTAGTTGGTATCCTAGATACTGGTTTAGCTGGTACTGGACCGCTAATACCAAAAGGACGACCAGGTTGCATTTGATATTGTTGCATTTGCCGATATAGGTCTTGATAGTAGCTAGAATCGTATGGTCCTGATTGTGCGCCCATGACTATTTAAGATTATCTAGTTTATTAATTAATCTCTTTCTGTCGTCTTGGTCTCCGGCAATAGCTCCTGATACAACGTCCCATCTAGCGATGTCGTCATTAATCTTCCTAATCTGTTCTGCTACCTTGACTTTTTCTGTATTTTCTACAGTATCGTCTTGTAAAATCTTAGTTAATGTAATCAGTGATTGAGACACTGAATCAGTAACTAGACTACCTAGTTGCTCTAAGTTTATATTCATAAGTTAGCCCTCCTTTAATACTCTAACTATATAACATGCTTATTCTTAATTGCAAGGATTTTTTTGGTCAGTACCAGTGATTTGCGTTCCAAAATGCTACTGCTTGTGGATAACCACCGTAACGCGCTGTAACGTAACCGTATTGTGCTTTTAATGCTGCAACAGGATCATTCCAAGCTCCAGCCCACTTTCCGCAGGGTAATTGCTGACCAAGACCGCAAGCGCCACTTGAAGCGTTGACCGCGTTCGGATTCCAGCCAGACTCCCTGCTAACAATACTGTCTACTGCCCACCATTGATCTTGTGGTATACCTGAAGCTCTTAGCCATGTCTCTTTATTACCAGTAACTTGTACTGTTTTCTGTACAGGTTTAGCTGGCTCTGGCTTTGGTACAGGTTTTGGCTCTACCTTTGCAATCTCTTTCGGTTTTTCCTTTATTGGTTCAACCGCAACCTTATCTTGTACTTGATTTACTATTGTTGGTCCATCTGTTCTAACTTCCTGATGGGGTGTCGGAACAGTCGGGAACATCATTGATGCGACAAATGAAGCCCCTATAATAATTAACTTAATCATAATTGTGCGCTAGGACGGTGACAGAAGTGCGCTATTGGTTTCCTTATGTTACCTATTACTATTATACCTTATTTTGTAAAAGTCGTTCTAACGCTAGGAGAACAATAAACGCTACTGCTCCTCTGGCTATATAGATATTACTATCAGCGATGTACTGAGAATACCCTAGTACAGCACCAACAGCTAAGAATACTAATATTAGAACTTTAACGATCTTGTCTCTAGTATTGCCTTTAGTTTGTTCTTTCTTCATTTTTACCCTTCTTTTAATTGATAATGCTTATACTTTAGCAAACAGAAAGCGTATTGTCAATGTATTTTTTTAATTTTCTTCTTATACTTCTCAGTGATCTCCTCGAAGTCAACAATGCTGTATTTTACGACATCGTGTTTTTTGGCTAATTGCCTATCAACTTCGGGTCTGCCGTAAGTTCTTTCCATAAAAAGCCAGTACTCGTGATAGTTACCGCCTTTACCAAAAGGAGGATTCATATTACAAGATTTACATTGTGCGTGGACTCCCTTTTCATCGAATAGAACTGCGTTACCTCGTCCCGGAATAAAGTGACCCGCCTGTAAGTCTTTATATGGGTATCTCCGCATACAAGTGCAACATTCACCTTCATCAAATGTGCCAGTAGCTTTAAAACAATCTCTCTTGCGTATGTACTCCGAGAATGTCTCCCATGCTTTGTCTTTCGCTATCTGTCGCGGTGTTTTCTTTTTCTTCATATTTATTTCCTATTAGCCAGTGTTTTAATGGAACTACTAGTTTTGGTTCATTCATAAAAACTCTGATAAAACCATTTTTTCTAGCTTTGTCTACATCTATAGTATACACCTTATCTTCGGTCACATACCTGACTGATACTGTAGATTGTGGCATTTCTTTTAGGTTAATGGACCAAGCTCCGCCAGCCATGCGAAGCCTGTCCTTTTCTTTCTCGTGCTTAACAAAGATACCGTCTTGCAAGTATCCATGCTTAGTCTTAGTTACCATTTCTTTTTACCGAACAGATACTTAAGTCTATCTATAAACCTAGCATGGTTAGCAAGCATTATTCTCTGTGCTAATTCGAGTCTGTGTTCTTCGGCTGAATCTAAGAATAATTTGTACTTTTCCAATAGCGCAGTTAGTTCTTTTCGGCTACGAAGTTTCTCTACTCCGACTCTTTCTGCTCGTCCTTTTTGTGTAACAGCTATCTTCTTTTTATATAGCCCGCTATTGCGTTTTCGGAGGTGTAAGTAGTTCTTAAAACTAGTAGACCTTCTTATTAGCCTAGCCGTAGTTTTGCCTATTCCATATTCAGTTACTACCTGGTCAATATCATTAAGATCTAAGCTTACTTTGATTTTCTTATAGTTTACTTCGTTGATTTTACCCATTGTCGTTGTCCTTATCGCTAGTTAATATTTGTTGCGTTAGCATCGCATCTTCTAAAATTGTTGGATCTGTTATAACTCTTTCGCCTAATTTATCTCCCCTCTTTGTTACTATAAATCTGCGGTTATTATCTAAACAGTTGCCTATCCTATTCATTGTATAAACAGCTTCGGTCATATTTCCGATAATAGGATACCAATTAAACTTCTTACCTTTTCTCGATGTTATGGTATAACGGCTTCTACCTAGCTTGTATATAGACATTGTATATTTTTTGATATATGTTCTTTTAACTCTTTGTACCATTATTTTCTCCTTAATCTTTATATTGCGGTGGCGGGGCTATAACCCGCTTATCTTCAAATACATCATCACTATCTTCTTCCTTGATACCCATTTCTACCATTTTTGCTCCATCAGAAGATTGGAAAATAACAACTTCATCATCATAACCTCTGTTACGGTTCTTAAGCATACCTACCTGGATAAACGGATCTGTTCGGGACTTTCGCCAGACATACATAGCAACATCGGCTGCATGTTCTAATGCGCTCGTACCTTTAAAGTCTTTGATGGTCGGTCTAGGTTCGCCCTTCTCGTCTCGTTCTGGTCTATTTATCTGACTTAATACAACATATGGTAATCCGGTTTCTAAAGCCTGTCGCTTGAGTGACTTTACAATTCTAGTAAGTTCTAAGCGCTCGTCTCTAGCTTCCCCAGTCATATATTGGATATAATCAACAAATACAATCTCAGCGCCCTCATCTTTAGCCCTTTGTGCTATCAATCCTACTTCTTTATAGTCAACAGTCTGTTGTTTTTGCATACTTATCGGTAACTTGATAAAATCTTCTTTGTCCTTATCGCTTGATAGGTGCATTTTTAAGAATCGTGTACTTAATTCTTCGTGTGTCATTTCTAAGGTAACAAATAAGACTCTGTGTCCAGCGTTAGCAATATTATAGGCAAAGTTGGCTGCTAATTGAGTTTTACCATGAGAAGTATATCCACCAACTAAAATTATCTCTCCACCTACAAAACCTTTGAATATAGGATCAAATATAGGATAACCAGAACTAAGTCCCATAAACTTACCCCAGAGTGTTATTCTGCGCTCTGCTGCTTCTAGGAAGTCTCCTACATGGACTATTCCAGTACGTTCCTCGACTTCTTCTTGGATACGGTCCATAGGCAATTCAGTAATAAGTTTAGTTATAACTGATTGCTTTTCTTCATCAGTAGCAAACTTTAAAGCGCGGTCAAGACTTGACACCGGTAGCCCTTCTGAAAAGTGTCATTCGTAACTGCTTAACTTCTTCTTGCCAGTACTCCCCCATAACCTTTTTCCCTTCCCCCTTTAAATGTCTATTGATATATTCCAACTGTTCCACAGCTTGCTTAAGCTTCTTCTGGTCTGCTTTACCTGACCTTTGGTATTCTTGGTCGGCTTGGTATTCTTTCCTGATAACTTTTCTAACTTCGTCCCAGAGGACTTTTTCTTCGATTTCGAGAATATAGAGTATTTGTTCTTTATTGTCTTTAGTGGGATTGTAGTAAAAATCTCTGGCTGCTTTTTCCAGCGTTCTTTCCCAGTCTGTTTTATAAAATCTGAATCTATACATTTTAGTGTCTCAATCATCAAGAACTTTTGTGAGTGCTTCAAAGACTTTAGGGTGTCGCCTAATACTGGTTCTGATTCCATTGGCAAATAGGGCATCAAGCTCGTCAAATTCTTCTTGGAGGTGTGGCTGGAGTGTGTGACCCCTTGCAACAACGCCTTTAAGTGCAATCCACCTTCTTTTCTTTTCTTCGATGGACCCTGATCCTTTTTTCGGACTTGGCTTACCTTTTGCTTTTTTAGCAAGGTTCGAGAAGTAGTCCGGGTCTTTTGCGAGGAGCTTATCCCTACCTTCTTTGTTCCCCGCCATTTAGTACTTCCCATCTGACTGTCCCGCCTTAACTCTTAAGATAGATTGACAAATAGTCATAAGCGTAGTCATGTTCTTAATCTTAGCCTTAAGCTTGTCCACCAATAGGTCGTTATCAATAGCAGTTTTATCTCGTTTAATTTCTTCTTGTATCATTGATACACCCATTAACTGAGTCTTACCCCTTGAGGTTATCTCGGTTCGTTTAAGCTTAGTATATAAGTCGGCTTTATAGTTCTCGGCGTAACCTTCTACAATGAAAGTTAAATCAGATAGATCGTCTACTAATACTGCTAGTGGTCCCATATCCTCTGCTAATGCAACAGGACTATTCATTTTACGAGATATTGAGTCTCGATAACGGTTTATATTGACCATAGTTTCTTGTAGTCTTACAAGTTGGTCGGCTGTTAGTCCATGACTCATAGCTATACCGTATCGTCCTCGTCACCCAAGAAGTTGGCTGGCATTTCATCTGGCATAGGCGCAACTGCGTCTACTGGCGGTGTACTATATACAGCCTTAACTGGGTGGTCGTTTGGTAAATCTGCTACTTCTGCAATTTCGGTAGTTGTGGGTGGTAGTTTTTCTACTTTATCTACTGCTGTATATATGTCTTTGGCTATTTCAAATAAGTCTGGGTAGCTTCCTTGTCCTGCTTTGATACATTCAATAGCTTGCTCAATAGCCCACTTTTTTAGATCTAAGTCATTAGATAGTGTGTATGAGACATTCTGAGACGCTGTAGTGACATTTTGTCTTGGAGTTGGTACATTTGCCGTTTGTGGCTGTGTAGCCGGTCCTTGACCTTGTTTTGCGCCTGAGAAACGATAATATAAGTTACCCTTTTTTGATGTTTTGCCTATCACTTCACCAAAAAGCTGTTGTCCTATTTGTAGTGATGGCTTTAGCTTAACCACCATTACTTGTTCTTCAAACTCCTGAAACTTAACCCAGTAAGTGTATTCAGTTCTTCCACCTTGATATGAGTTTTGACCTACCTGTGGCGGTTCAAAAGCTTCTATTGTATACATTTGTGCCATTTAGCCCTCCAATTTTGTTACTTTGTTTAATATTTCTGCAAACGCCTTTACTACTGATTTATCGCTTTGCTTAAATCTAAAGTCGTTATTGCCATTATTCTGATTTACTAGAGTGATTTTATCGTCGAATACTTCTACTAATACTCTAATCTTACCGTCATAAAATTCTTTATCACAGTTAGACTCTAGCTGGTATCGAGTCCCCACTTTTTTCACTTTTACCATTATTTACCCTCCTTTTTTATTCCTTGTTTAGTAATGCTACTGCTTTTATCGCAAACATGCAAGAACTTTCTAAATTTGTTATGGCTATCGCTTTTTCGCGTTGTGCAAGCATAACTTCTTGGTCCCCTAATAGTTCCTCTAGTTCAGCATAAGCTTTTCTTAATTGGTCCATTTTTTCTTGACCTTTTTTTGTTACTTTGAAAGTGTCGTATCTACCCATCTTAACCTCCTATACTTAATACTAACCATAATTCTATAAATGCAAGCACTAATACCGGTATTGCTCTTTTAGGAGAAATTGGTTGTCGTTCCTCACCGATAGCCGATACGAAACCTAATATTCCTATTGTAGTAATTGTTAAATATGCCCATTGTTGCCAAACCATTATTTACCTCCTACATTTATATAACTTGGATCACAACATTCAGTGTTGACTACTTTTTTCTGTTTATTGGCTTCTCTAGTCGCTGGATTGCCATAATTACAATACTGTACTAACCAGCCTTCACATTCACATGGTGGTAATTGATTGCGTTCCACAAAGCCCCATAAATAATTTGTTCGTTCTTCTACCCAGTCTAATTGTCCGGGCGTAGCATCAACTAATAATTCTCGTTTAACTACTCCATCATCTTTAGAATAGAAAAAGATCAGTCCTCTAAGTTTGGCTACTTCTTCAGCCGTTACTCCGAAGTCTTTAATTAGTCGTTCAGCATTATTCCTGAGTAAATAGACATAAGCTAGAGTCTGCGCCCAGTATTCTTTCTTTGATTCCATTAGTTCTTTCTGGCTTGTTCCGGTCCAGCCAAAACTGTCAGATCGTTGAGTCTTTGCATCAACTACATATAAGTCACCGTCTAGTCTAAGCAAAAAGTCTGGCGTTCCTTTTAGGTTCTTATATGCAAATGGCGCGTTCTTTCCGCCTTTGCCGTCCTCAAAGTGATGCACTAATACGCCTTCGTCTCTGAATACTTGACCAAAAGCGCTCTCACTCCAGCGTCCTACTTCAAATGTAGCCATTGTTCCTAGTCCTGGAGGTGTTGATTGCGGTATACCTTTAAGTGCATAAAACATACATCTAGCACAATGACCTATTTGGCTTGGAGAAATTTTCTCAAACTCTTTCTTTGGTCGTTCAGATAGCCATTTATTAAATACTCTATATATAAAAAGATCATCAATATGATTAGTATTCTCATAGTAGTATTTGTCAAATTTTCTAGTTGGTTTCGGCATCGTCTAACTCCGCGTATGTTTTTGTTTCTTTCTCAAATAATTCGTTATCCCACTTTTGTAATGTTGGTATTTTAATACCTCTACGATAAAGTTCTTCATACAATTCTTTACTAGTGAAGTCTGCTAGTATTTGAAATTCTTTTTGGTATTCGTCCACTTTTACCCCCTCTTTAATATTATGCTCAAATCTGAAGGTAGAATTGAAATAGTCTCGCATCTTTTCAATTTTATCTACCCTCAGATCTAAGCATTGAAGGGGTTACTTCTCGTTTGGTTACGTCTAATTACTTTGATTTTCACCCCGCCTATAGCATAAGCTCAATACTTGAAGGAGTCAATGGTTATTGTAAATTACACATCACTGTATTTATGAGTTTCTGCGTAGTCCTCCAAGTATAGCTTGCGTCCTTCAGCAACAGTCATTTTAGCTGGTCTAACTGGTACTGGGTATTTAATCTCCGGTACTTTGATTCGTTTGTTTATTAACTTGCTTATGCTCATTAGCTATATTTTTACGCTCTTGCTCAAGAAAGTCAACAACTACCTTTTCTAAGCGCTCATATACCCCTGAGTCATCTGATTCAAAAATGTATTCACCATTCTGTTTAACTGTAAAAGAAATATCATCGTCATACATTTCTAATTTAATATCCAAGCTCTTAATTACAATCATTTTATACTCCCACTAGTATTATACTTAATAGTACTAGAGTGGCGATCAAACCACTCAGTACTGCTTTTATTATATCCATTAGCCTTCTACCAATACTGGATCGTGCCAGTTCTCTCCAACATATAGATTGATATATTTGGTATCAGCCATTTCTAGTATGTATTTTATGTTTAATGATACGATAGCGCCCTCCTTTGGATCTTTAAGTGGCATTATAACCTTGACCGCGCCAAGCTCTACTTCACGTTGACCTTGCTCTGTTTTAGCACTATTCGGGACTTGCTCGTAGTTATCGCTCTGGTTCTTATATTCTATAGAGTCTGTAAATATAGTTATAGCACCGCCTTGTGGTTTTAGTTTAGCAATATTCTTGAGTTGGTCAACGCTTAAGCTAACTCTTGTTTTAGCTTCTTTTGGTATCAGCTTTTTCCAGTCCGGCACTTGACCGGCGACAAGAACAGCTCTGATATACCAGTTATCGTTTGCAAATACAATATACTTATCGTTATAACTCATGGTCCAGTCAGTGTCTCTGGTCCGTTTGAGTAATTTGATCATACTAGCCGGTATATTTATTTTGCCTTCAAACTTAAGCGGTAACTTCATTGAGTATAATCTATAGCTGTCTGTTGCTGTTATAGTTACTTCTTGACCGTCTCCATCTAGCCATATAGCAGTTAATACCGGTCTTGTTTCATCAGTACTAGCATGAGTACTAGCTTTTATTAAATGGTCAACTACATCAGATGTTAGTTTAACATTGGTTACATTTTGACCAAATTCAAACACCGGATAGTCGTCAATCTCATTCAGCTTGATTGATTCATGCGCTTGAATAGCGCCCTCGATACCTCTAGCCTTAAGCTCTTTAGAAGGTACTAATATATCCTCCTTGATGTCAATTACTTCAATTCGTTTAATTAGTATATCAAGATCTGTTGATATTATACCGCTTGAGGTTATTTTTATATTATCTAGTACTGGTAGATTTTTACTACTTGCTAGACTTGCTACTATACTTATATCTGTTGACTTCATTTTACAACCTCCTTGTTGCTATTAACATAAGTAACCATTATTTTAGTTATCTTATCTGTACAATTATCTAATTCAAACTGATCTTCGGGACTTATATCTCCATAATTTAATTTATATTCTTCTACCAATTCGCTAAATATATTATCTATATGGTAGTTTACTATTGATTCTATCTGGTCTTTCATTGTGTTAAATAATCCTCTTTAATCTTATCTTTAATATTTTCTACTTGCGCTATATTAAACACGCTTGCAAATTTAGGTGTTTTAACCGGTTCAATCAGATTGCCGTCATCGTCTTTGGTTCGTTCGTGCCAACCACAAAAGACTGTTACTGCTTTTTGACCTTTGATTATCTTATAACCTTTATCGGACCATTGTCTGAAAGTTGCCCATGCGCCCTCTTTAAATTTCTTATCCTCTTGTACTGCCATCAATAGCCCTTTGTTGCGCCCTTGATATAGGTTATTACTAACAAAATTGTATGGTTCAACTAACTTTTTAATTTTAGTTGACTCTTTGATCGTTGATTCATTTGCTACTGTTGCAAATGATTTTAAATTATACATTTCTACTCCTTCTAAAAATTATCTATTTAATTTATTATTTTATTCTTAATTCATCATTTAGAATATATGGTATTTTGTCGTTGTACTCAGCCACTTGCTTGGTTATTTTATTGTAATTATTAACTAAGCTTGTTAAATTCTTTTTAGTAGTCTTTAGCTTATCTATACTATCTTTGATACTTTCTAATCTACCGTTGATTGCTTCGTAATAGTCAGACATATTTTTAAATGTATATATCCTAAATCTTTCGCTATGTTGCGCTATATAGCTAGATTTATTGTCATAGTTATAAGCTAATTGATAACCTGTATAGTTGATACTTAAACTATATCTTTTTTCATCTGAGTAACTAATTTCATTTTGCATATATATATTGACTAAATTATACTCTGTTTCTCCTCTATAATTTGGTTCATCTAGTTTTTTGACTCCAAAACACTCCTTGCTATATTTGTTTAATTGTGTTTCTAGTCTTTTATTAAATACATTACCTGAATATTCAAAGTCTTTTAATTTATCTAGTACTTTATATTCAGTGTTTAAATTCTTTAATTCAGCGTCTATTTTTAATTTAAAACTATCTATTTTAGTTGATTCTATTGGATAATAGTACATCTTATTTACTCCTTAATATTAAATGTTTTACTACTTGGTACCAACTTGACTGTTCATACTTCATGATAAAAACTCCTTAATTGTTCCGGTCCAAAAAGACTTCAGACTATCTAAACTACTTCCGAGTTCTTTATAGCATGATTCGACTTTCAAATTGCCATATATATTGAATAGCTCCATTAGTCTCTGGTCTCCGTATTGGTCATCAGACACATAAATTCTGCTCTTATTGGGTAGGTATACCCTATTTGTTACATTACTAGCCATTTATACTACCTCATATGTTATTGCTAATGTTAAATCGTCTATTTCCATTTATAACTCCTCGTGTTCACTACAGTACTCCGGCGCTTGGTCGTTTACTATTAGTATCCACTTATTACATTTATCTAAAACACAAATTGTGAAATATGGCTGTTTACTTTTATCAGCATAAGTATAATCAAGTTCGTCTTTGATATATCCTGCTAATTCAAGACCAAATTCTTCTAATCGTCCGGTGTCTAAATTTTCAAAACCTACTAATTGACAGTCCCCTGTCATTGTGTCTCTAATTACTGCTGTCATTTATTCTCCTAACCACTTATCATAAATTACTTGATAATCTATGTTTAATACTTCTGTTGACCACTGAAAAGACCATTCTCTGATTACACTATCCATTACTCTTTGGTCAAAGAGTTCGGTTAGATAATCATATATCCGTTCAGCATTGTCTAATATATTTTGCGCCGTAGTTACCTTTGATAATAACCAAAGGTACTGTTCTCGGTCTAATTCATATACGTCCATTATTTAGTCCTAATATAAAAACTTTTACCCCAGTTTTTGCGTTCCATATTACTCCGATCTGATACCGCGAGAGTACCTGATTAATT
>JACCDR011135715.1_pt1 | contig 42302 bp, 39 predicted proteins | sample 7446431 | NCBI WGS metagenome assembly JACCDR01 (sample SAMN15323443, study PRJNA562643) | freshwater metagenome | isolation source: river surface water | place: USA:Blue River Watershed | collected 2017-08-17
CTTGCTCATCGGTGACGGATCCGCCAGTCCCACCCCCTCGCTGAGCAGCACCCGGCGTCAGTCCAGCACGTCTTCCTCCTCCCTGTCGATGGCCCCGTCCTCCGTGCGCCGCAACCTGGACCACGAGCTCGCGGCCGGCTCGGTGCCCTCCACGCCCGACAGCCGTACGGCCCCGCACACCCTCCTGCCCACCCCCCGGGCAGGCGGCGCGGACCACAAGCATGTGACGCGTGAAGCCAAGTACCCGCAGCCCGAGGCCAGCCCGCTACCTGTCCGCACGCCGCCTGCAGGGCCGGCCTCCGCCCGGCCGATCGGGTCGCCGGCCGGGCGCGAGCGCAAGCACAGCGAGACGCCGCCGCCCCCGCGGCCCTTGCCTCCGGAGCGCTCCGGTGACTCCCCGGCGGCGTTGGCGCGCCTGCTCCCCCGGCACCCGCTGGGCCCGGCGGATTGCCTGGCCGCCCGGGAAGCCCTGCTGGCACGCGCCGATTTCCTCTCCGCCGCGGAGGTCGACACGTTCACTCAGGTGCTGGCGCAGCGCGTACTGGCGGCGGCGCGGCCTGCCGCCAGCGGCATGGCAGCGCTGGTCGAGCACCTGCTGCGTCCCCTGGAAACCCGCCTGCGGCACGACCTGCTCGGCGCCCTGACCCATGGCCTGCAACGGGCCTGCGTGAGCCTGGCGCAGGCCGAGGCGTCGCCCGCGCGGCGGCGCGGCCTGGGTGTGGCGATGGACTTGCTGTCCCGCCATGTCGCCCAGTCCCGTGAACGGGTGGGCCTTGCCCGTCATGCGGTGCAGACCTGCGCGCTGGCGCGCGTGGCCGGCCCGGGGCAGTTCCAGCCCTTCGACGGCGGCCCGCAGGCCTTCGGCCGCTTGCTCGCGCACAACCCCGTCGCAGCGCTGTGGCACGCCGGCACCTCGCTGACCGACGTGGAGCGCCTGGGCCTGTTCAGCGCCGCCCTGTCCATGCCGCCAGGTGTCACCAGCCCGGCCCAGGCGGCGCAGCTGCGCGACCGCATCCTCGCGCAAGCGCCTTTCCGATTGCGGGGTGTGGCCCTGGCGCATGTGATGGATGCGGCGCGCTGGCAGGTGTCGCCGGGCTGCTGGCCGATGGCGCGGATCGATGCCGCCACCTTCAACGACATGGCCCGCCACATGCTGCGCGTGGGCGTGGCGCAATGGGTCGATGCCTGCGAGGGCGCGGTCCATGACGCCGATCGGGCCGCGGCCGAGGCCCTGGCGGCCATCGGCCGCGACAAGATTGCCGCCTATGTCGACTCACCGCGGGGCCGCGAACTCGTGTTCGACGAGGAGGGCGTTTCCCGCGCGACCGACCAGGTGCTGCAGGACCGGCAGGCCGAGGCCCTGGGGGACGTGGTGGACGATCTCGTGTGGTTCTTCACCCGGTTCGACATCAGCCGCGAGCCGGTGTTCCTGCGGGGGCGGGCGCTGTGGCTGCGGCAGATGGCGCCGCCCGCCGTCCAGCCCGAGATGGCCACCGTGGCGCGGGCGCTGGCCGACGCCCTCGAGCGCCACGCCCGCGCCCTCAGTGCGCCGCCGTCTCCCGACCTGCCTTGACCATGGCCATGGCCGAGGCGATCAGTCCGGCCACCTGGCCCATGTCACCCGGCACGATCAGCGTGGACTTGGATTCCGCCGCGACGCGGCTGAAGGCATCCACCGCGCGCTCGGCCACCTTGAGCTGCACGGCCTGGTCGCCGCCCGGCGCGCGGATGGCGGCGGCGATGCGCTCGATCGCCACGGCCGTGGCCTCGGCCACTGCACGGATGGCGGCCGCCTCGCCCTCGGCGTTGTTGATCTGGGACTGCTTCTCGCCTTCGGATTTGGCGATGAAGGCCTGGCGCTGGCCCTCGGCGAGGTTGATGGATTCCTGCCGGCGGCCTTCAGACGCGGCGATCAGGGCCCGCTTCTCCCGCTCGGCGGTGATCTGCGCCTGCATGGCGTGCAGGATGGCCTCGGGCGGGGTCAGGTCCTTGATCTCGTAGCGCAGCACCTTCACGCCCCAGTTCAGGGCCGCCTCGTCGATGGCGGCGACCACCGCGGCGTTGATCATGTCGCGCTCCTCGAAGGTCTTGTCCAGTTCCAGCTTGCCGATCACGCTGCGCAGCGAGGTCTGCGCCAGCTGCGTGACGGCGGTGATGTAGTTGGACGAGCCGTAGCTCGCGCGCATGGGATCCGTCACCTGGAAATACAGGATGCCGTCCACCTGCAGCTGGGTGTTGTCGCGGGTGATGCACACCTGCGAGGGCACGTCCAGCGGGATCTCCTTGAGGCTGTGCTTGTAGGCCACCTTGTCCACGAAGGGGATGACGAAGTTCAGGCCAGGGGCGAGCGAGCCGTTGTACTTGCCCAGGCGCTCGACCACCCAGGCGTGCTGCTGGGGCACGACCTTGATGGCCCGCACCACGAAGATGCCGGCGGCGATGAACAGGAGCAGGGCGATTTCCATGGAGTCCTCCGTTGGCGAGGGGTTGGCGTCGGGTTGATGGCGGTAGGGCGTTGGGGTTCGCGTGGTGCAGCGGCCGCTCGCCGGCGGCTCACAGCCGCTCGAGCACCAGGCGGTTGCCCACGACCTCGCGCACGCGGTGCGGGCCGGGGGCGCGTTCGGCCGGGTCGGCGGACAGTGCGGTCCAGCGCGCGCCGCGGTACTGGACCTGGGCCGTGCCATCGGTGCCCCAGGCCTCGACGTGGAGGGTCTCGCCGATGTCCAGGTTGATGTCGCGGTTGGCGCCGGGCGGTGGGGCGGGCGGCCGGCGAAGGCGCACCACGTACCAGGCGGACACGGCGGCCCCGCCCACCACGGCGGCCGTGGCCAGTTGCGCCGCCAGGCCTGCGCCGGCATGGGCCGCCAGCGCGCCGGCGGCCAGGCCCAGGGCCAGCATCAGCAGGTAGAACGTGCCCGTGGCCAGCTCCGTGCCCACGGCGGCCAGCGCCAGCAGCCACCAGATGGTTGCGTCGTCCATGTGCCCTCCTCAGGGTGTTCGTGTTGAGGCATTTTGGACTAATCCCGCGATTTGCCACAGGGGGGCCACCGGATTTGCATACACTTCGCCCCTTGCCATCCGTTTTTGCACCCCTCTCTCCGCGCCCGCGCCCGAAGGCCCGCCCATGAAATTCCGCTTTCCCATCGTCATCATCGACGAAGACTACCGGTCCGAGAACACCTCGGGCCTGGGCATCCGCGCCCTGGCGCAGGCCATCGAGGCCGAGGGCTTCGAGGTGCTGGGCGCCACCAGCTACGGCGACCTGTCGCAGTTCGCGCAGCAGCAAAGCCGCGCCAGCGCCTTCATCCTGTCCATCGACGACGAGGAGTTCACCCCCGGCCCGGACCTGGACCCGGCGGTGCTGAACCTGCGCAGCTTCATCCAGGAGGTGCGCCGCAAGAACGCCGACGTGCCGATCTACATCTACGGCGAGACCAAGACCAGCCGACACCTGCCCAACGACATCCTGCGCGAGCTGCACGGCTTCATCCACATGTTCGAGGACACGCCGGAGTTCGTGGCCAAGCACATCATCCGCGAGGCCAAGAGCTACCTGGAGAGCGTGCAGCCGCCGTTCTTCAAGGCGCTGCTCGATTACGCCGAGGACGGCTCCTACTCCTGGCACTGCCCCGGCCACTCCGGCGGCGTGGCCTTCCTCAAGAGCCCCATCGGCCAGATGTTCCACCAGTTCTTCGGCGAGAACATGCTGCGCGCCGACGTGTGCAACGCGGTGGACGAACTGGGCCAGCTGCTGGACCACACCGGCCCGGTGGCCGACAGCGAGCGCAATGCCGCGCGCATCTTCAACGCCGACCACTGCTTCTTCGTCACCAACGGCACCAGCACCTCCAACAAGATGGTGTGGCACCACACGGTGGCCCCGGGTGACGTGGTGGTGGTGGACCGCAACTGCCACAAGTCCATCCTGCACTCCATCATCATGACCGGGGCCATCCCCGTGTTCATGCGGCCCACGCGCAACCACTTCGGCATCATCGGCCCCATTCCGCAAAGCGAGTTCGAGCCGGCCGCCATCAAGGCCAAGATCGCCGCCAACCCGCTGCTCGAGGGCGTGGACGCCGAGAAGGTCAAGCCGCGCGTGATGACCCTCACGCAGTCCACCTACGATGGCGTTCTTTACAACACCGAGACCATCAAGGGCATGCTCGATGGCTATGTGGACACGCTGCACTTCGACGAGGCCTGGCTGCCGCACGCGGCCTTCCACCCGTTCTACGGGCCCTACCACGCCATGGGCAAGCACCGCGCCCGCCCCAAGGAGGCGCTGACCTTCGCGACGCAGTCCACCCACAAGCTGCTCGCGGGCATCTCGCAGGCCAGCCACGTGCTGGTGCAGGACTCCCAGAACCGCAAGCTGGACCGCCACCTGTTCAACGAGGCGTACCTGATGCACACCTCGACCAGCCCGCAGTACGCCATCATCGCCAGCTGCGACGTGGCCGCCGCCATGATGGAGCCGCCCGGCGGCACCGCGCTGGTGGAGGAGAGCATCGTCGAGGCGCTGGACTTCCGCCGCGCCATGCGCAAGGTCGACGAGGAATACGGCGACGACTGGTGGTTCAAGGTCTGGGGCCCGGACGAACTCGTCGACGAGGGCATCGGCCGCGCCGACGGCTGGATCATCAAGGACGACGAGCGCTCGGCCAAGTGGCACGGCTTCGGCAACCTGGCCGACGGCTTCAACATGCTGGACCCGATCAAGTCCACCATCGTCACGCCCGGCCTGGACCTGGACGGCAACTTCGCGCAGACCGGCATCCCGGCGTCCATCGTGACCCGCTACCTGGCGGAGCACGGCATCATCGTGGAGAAGACGGGCCTGTACAGCTTCTTCATCATGTTCACCATCGGCATCACCAAGGGCCGCTGGAACACCATGCTCACGGCGCTGCAGCAGTTCAAGGACGACTACGCGCGCAACCAGCCGGTGTGGCGCATCATGCCGGAGTTCTGCCAGTCGCACCCGCGCTACGAGCGCATGGGCCTGGCCGACCTGTGCCAGCACGTGCACCAGATGTACGCCAGGTACGACATCGCCCGCCTGACCACCGAGATCTACACCTCGCCGCTGACCCCGGCGATGAAGCCCTCGGACGCCTTCGCGCACATTGCCCACCGCAAGACCCAGCGCGTGCCGATCGACGACCTGGAAGGCCGCGTCACCACCTCGCTGATCACGCCGTACCCGCCCGGCATCCCGCTGCTGATCCCGGGTGAAGTGTTCAACAAGAAGATCGTGGACTACCTCAAGTTCTCGCGCGAGTTCAACGCCCAGTGCCCGGGCTTCGAGACCGACATCCATGGCCTGGTCGAGGAGACCGGCGAGGACGGCAAGCCGGCGTACTTCGCCGACTGCGTGGCGCAGTGAGGGGTCCACACCAGGTCAGGGCTGGCGCCTGACCGTGCCCTGACCGGGCCCGTTCACGGCTGGGAACGCCCGGCCCAGGGAAGTCACCGAAAGCCGGCACCGCAATCCGCGGTGCCGGCTTTTTCATTTTCAGGAGACGATCCATGGATCCCAGCAGCCGCGCCGCACGCCAGTCCCATTACGCCGTGACCCGCCCAGAATCCAAGGGGCAACCCGATGGCAGCCAGCCTGCCGCGCCGCAGCGTGCGCAGGTGCTGCCCGGCCCCTCGGCTGGCCAGGCCATGCGCCAGGGCCTCGTCCAGCCCGCCGACCTGCCGGCCAGCCCGCGGTCGTCACTGCCGTCGATGTCTCCCCAGCTGCCGGGGCAGGGCATCGAGCCGGCGCAGACGAAAGGCGCCAAGGACACGAAGCACCAGCCCCCCGGCGCGAAGCAGCTGCCCGCCGCTGCGGACAGCAAGCGCTTCGCCGGCCTGGTGACCGGCGTCGAGGCCCTGGCCCGCAAGGTCACGTCCCTGGTCCCGTCCGCGGGTACCCCGGCGGGGGAGGTCACGGCGCAGGCCGGCAAAGACCTGGCGAAGGCGGTGAATGACGGGCTCAAGGCGCTGCTGCGTGATGTGCGCCTCGAAACGGATGCCGCCGCCCAGGCCCTGCTCGGGACGCTGGTACCGGCCGTGGAGGCGAACTTCGACATGCGCGAGCTGCCCGGAAGCGTCCGGCCGGGCGCAGGCCTGGGAACTTCCCTGCGCAGCGCCGTCATCGGTTTGCTGCTGAGCCAAGTCCAGGACCTGCGGCCCCTCGCACACGACCGCGTGGCCGACGCCATCCTGCCGCATGCCGATCAGCCGCTGGCGTGGGTCCGCGGCCTGATGCTGCAACCCGAACTGGGCGCGGCCCGGCCGCCGTACGAGGCCATGCTCGATCGCATCGTGCGCATCGCGGGTGAACGCAGCGCGGGCGACGCTGGCGAGGCCTGGCGGGTGGAGGCGGTGCGCGGCCTGGCGCAGGCCCAGCAGCGGCAGATGGAGATGGCGGACGACATGGCGAAGTTGAGCGAACTGGGGCTGGACCCGCGCCTGCTCGCCAGCAGCCTGGTGGGCCTCCCGATACCCGGTCCCCAGCCGGTGCAGATTCGCACCCTGCAGGCCCTGACCTTGCTCAATGGCGTCACGCTGAGGCAGCTGGCCTGTGGTCGCGCGCGCGAGTTGGGGCCCCAGGCCCTCTCGGTGCTGGTGGGCGAGTTGACGGCGCAGATCGAGCGGACCGCCCCCACCGGCGGCGCGACGCTGGCGACGCAGGTGGTCTCCCTGGTCTGGCAGGTGTTGGTCAGTACCGGCGTCGATCATCCGCCGGTGGTGGCCCTTGTCCAGGCGTTGGACCGGGCCATGGTGGCCGCCCGCACGTCCGACGAGCAGGCCCCCGCACGCGCCTGCATCCGGGGGGGGCTGTTGGTGGCGCTGGGCCGCTACTATGCCGAGCTCAAGACCGGGTTGCTGCCGTTGGCGGGGGGCGACAAGGCGCAGGAGGCTGAAATCTCCCGCATGCTGGGTGCCTCGGAGGCCGCCTTGCTCAAGGCGGTGAGCACGCAGGCCCGTGACGTTTCCTGAACTTGAGCGCGGGGAGCCCCCACGGGTGACCCCTGTGAAAAAAGGCCCGCGCGAGCGGGCCTTGTCATTGCAGGCGGTCGGCTTTCAATCAGCCTTCGCTCGGCTCGGCGATGCCGCCCACCACCTGGCTGAAGCCACCGTCCACGTAGGTGATCTCGGCCGTCACGCCGCCGGCCAGGTCGGACAACAGGAAGGCGGCGACGTTGCCCACGTCGTCGATGGTCACGTTGCGGCGGATCGGCGAGGTCTCGGCGACCACGCTCAGGATCTTGCCGAAGCCCTTGATGCCGGAAGCGGCCAGGGTCTTGATCGGGCCGGCGCTGATGCCGTTGACGCGCATGCCCTTGGGGCCCAGGGACTCGGCCAGGTAGCGCACCGAGGCTTCCAGCGAGGCCTTGGCCAGGCCCATGGTGTTGTAGTTGGGGACCGTGCGGATCGCGCCCAGGTAGCTCAGGGTCAGCAGCGCGGACTTGTCGTTCAGGTAGGGCAGGGCCGCCTTGGCCATGGCCGGGAAGCTGTAGGCGCTGATGTCATGGGCGATCTTGAAGCCCTCGCGGGACAGGCCGTCCAGGAAGTCGCCGGCGATGGCCTCGCGCGGGGCGTAGCCGATGGCGTGGACGAAACCGTCGAACGTGGGCCAGTGGGCCGACAGGTCCTTGAACAGGCGCTCGATCTGCGCGTCGTCACCGACATCGCAGTCAAAGACCAGCTTGGAGCCGAAATCGGCGGCGAACTCGGAAATGCGGTCCTTGAACCGCTCACCCACATAGCTGAAGGCCAGTTCCGCGCCCTGGGCGTGGCAGGCCTTGGCAATGCCGTAGGCGATGGAACGGTTCGACAGGACGCCGGTGATCAACAATTTCTTGCCGGTGAGGAAACCCATGGACTGCTCGTGTAAAAAAACTCGGCAGAATTGTCGCATGCGAGGCAAGCCCTGGATCCCGACGCTCATTGCGGCGTTCCTGATGTTGCTGTCAGCCGCCATCCCGGCCGGCACGGCCTGGGCGGCCCACGCCTATGCGCAATTCGGCGACATCAAGTACCCGCCGGGCTTCACCCACTTCGACTACGTCAATCCCGCCGCGCCCAAGGGCGGCGAGATCCGCATGGTGCCGCCCACCCGGCCCAGCAACTTCGACAAGTTCAACCCCTTCACCCTGCGCGGCACCGCTCCCCACGGCCTGGCCCAGCTCCTGTTCGACACCCTGCTGGTGGGCAACTCGGACGAGCCCACCACGGCCTACGGCCTGCTGGCGCAGGACGTGGCGGTGGCGCCGGACCGCCTGTCCGCCACCTTCCGGCTGCACCCCCAGGCCCGCTTCCACGACGGCAAGCCCGTGCTGGCCGCCGACGTGGTGCACTCCTTCCAGACCCTGGTGAGCAAGCAGGCCGCGCCCCAGTTCCGGGTGATCTACGCCGAGGTCAAGGGCGCCACCGCGGTGGACGAGCGCACCGTGCGCTTCGACTTCGCCGCGCCCAACCCCGAGCTGCCCCTGGTGGTGGGCGGGGTGCCCGTGTTCAGCCGCGACTGGGGCAAGGGCAAGCCCTTCGACCAGGTGGTGACCGAGATCCCCATCGGTTCCGGCCCCTACAAGCTGTCCAGCCCCCGCATGGGGCGGGACGTGACCTACGTGCGCGACCCGCAGTACTGGGCTGCGGACCTGCCGGTGCGGCGCGGCCACTTCAACTTCGACCGCATCAGCTTCAAGATCTACCTGGACGAGACCTCCCGCTTCGAGGGCCTGAAGGCCGGCGAGTTCGACTTCATGCGCGAGTTCATCTCCCGCAATTGGGCCCGCCAGTACACCGGCCGCGCCTTTGCCTCCGGGGAGCTGGCCAAGCGCGCCTTCGAGAACCGCAACCCCGGCGATTTCCAGGGCTACGTCCTCAACCTGCGCAAGCCCAAGTTCCAGGACGTGCGGGTGCGCCAGGCCCTGGGGCTGGCGATGGACTTCGAGTGGATGAACCGGCAGTTGTTCTACGGGCTGTACAAGCGCGTGGAAGGCTATTTCCCCAACTCCGAGTTCCAGGCCCAGGGCCTGCCAGGTGCCGATGAACTGGCGCTGCTGGAGCCGTTGCGGGCGCAACTGAGGCCCGAGGTGTTCGGGCCGGCCGCCCGGTCCCCCAGCACCGCGCCGCCGTCCAGCCTGCGCGAAAACCTGCGCCAGGCCCAGGCCCTGCTGGCCCAGGCGGGCTGGACCTACCGCGACGGCGCGCTGCGCAACGCTCAGGGCGAGGCCTTCACCATCGAGTTCCTGTCCGACCAGCCCTCGCTGGTGCGCATCGTCGCGCCGTTCCAGAAGTCGCTGGAAAAACTGGGCATCCAGCTGACGTTCCGGCAGGTGGACTTCTCCCTGGCCAAGCAGCGCATGGACGCCTTCGACTTCGAGCTCACCTCGGCCCGGCTGCCGGGCAGCTCCGCCCCCGGCGGCGAGCTGATCGAGCGTTTCGGCTCCGAGGCCGCGAGGACGCCCGGCTCCAGCAACGCCTGGGGTATCGCTGACCCGGCCGTCGATGCCTTGCTGAAGAAGGTGGTGCAGGCCCGCACGCGCGACGAGTTGCGGGCCGCGCTGCGCGCCCTGGACCGGGTGCTGTCGCACGGCCACTACTCGGTGCCGCACTACTACGGCAGCGCCTTCCTGATCGGGTACCGGCCCGGCCGCTTCCAGCTGCCGGCCACCATCCCGCCGTACTACGACGCCCATTACTGGGCGATGTCCACCTGGTGGGCCTCGCCCGCCAACCGCTAAGCCGGGAGCGCCCGTACCGCCATGGCCGCCTACATCCTCAAACGCCTGCTGCTGATGATCCCCACGCTGCTGGGAGTGCTGCTGGTCACCTTCCTCGTGATCCAGTTCGTGCCCGGCGGGCCGGTGGAACAGATGGTGGCCCAGTTGCAGGGCCGGGATGCGGGCGGGGAGGGCGCCTCCAGCGCCGGCGCCGGTTACCGCGGCCGCCAGGGCGTGGATGAAAAACGCGTGGCGGAGATCCGCCAGCTGTATGGCTTCGACAAGCCGGCGCACGAGCGCTTCTTCCAGATGCTGGGCCAGTTCGCCCGCTTCGACCTGGGCAAGAGCTTCTACCAGCACAAGGACGTGTGGGAGCTGGTGCGGGAGAAGCTGCCCGTGTCCATCAGCCTGGGCCTGTGGACCTTCTTCCTGTCCTACCTCATCGCCGTGCCCCTGGGGGTGGCCAAGGCCGTGCGGGCGGGCTCGCGCTTCGACCTGGTGACCACGCTGATCGTGCTGGTGGGGTACGCCATCCCGGGCTTCGTGCTGGGCGTGGCGCTGCTGGTGGTGTTCGGCGGGCAGTTGCAGTGGTTCCCGCTGCGGGGCCTCACCTCCGCCAATTGGGAGCAGCTGTCGCTGGCCGGCAAGGTGGTGGACTACCTGTGGCACATCGCCTTGCCCGTCACCGCCATGGTGTTCGGCAGCTTTGCCGTCACCGCCATGTTGACCAAGAACGCCTTCCTGGAGGAGATCCGCAAGCAGTACGTGCTGACCGCCCGGGCCAAGGGCCTGGACGAGCGGCGGGTGCTGTGGAAGCACGTGTTCCGCAATGCGCTGATTCCCATCATCACGGGGTTCCCGGCGGCCTTCATCGGCGCCTTCTTCACCGGCTCGCTGCTGATCGAGACCCTGTTCTCGCTCGACGGGCTGGGCCTCCTGAGTTACGAGAGCGTGATCCGGCGCGACTACCCCGTGGTCCTCGGCACCCTCTACCTCTTCACCCTGATCGGCCTCGTCACGAAGCTCATCAGCGATCTCAGCTACGTCTTGGTGGACCCTCGTGTCAAATTCGACTGACGCCCCCTCCATCAGTCCGGGCCGCCGCGCCTGGCAGCGTTTCCGCCGGAACCGGCTCGGTTTCGTGAGCCTGGTGCTGTTCAGCCTCATGGTGGTGGCCAGCCTGTTCGCCGAGGTGGTGTCCAACGACAAGCCGCTGTTGGTGCGCTACCAGGGCCAGTGGTACGTCCCGCTGGTCAAGGACTACCCGGAAAAGACCTTCGGCGGCGACTTCCCCACACCGGCCGACTACCTGGACCCGTTCATCCGTGAGCGCATCACCGCCGGTGACAACTGGGCGATCTACCCGCCCAACCCCTACGGCCCCAAGACGCTGAACTACTTCGCCTCCCAGCCCAACCCGGCCCGCCCCTCGGGCGAGAACGTCTTCGGCACCGACGACCGCGGCCGCGACCTGCTGGCGCAGTTGATCTACGGCTTCCGCGTGAGCGTGCTGTTCGGGCTGGCACTCACCGCCATCGGCGTGGTGCTGGGCGTCATCACGGGCGCCATCCAGGGCTACTTCGGTGGCCGCACGGACCTGGCCTTCCAGCGCTTCATCGAGATCTGGGGTTCCATGCCGGAGCTGTACCTGCTGATCATCTTCAGCGCCATCTTCGCCCCCAGCGTGGCCCTGCTGCTGGCGCTGCTGTCGTTGTTCGGGTGGATGGGCCTGTCGGACTACGTGCGGGCCGAGTTCCTTCGCAACCGGCAGATGGACTACGTGCGCGCCGCCCGGGCGCTGGGCGTGGGCAATGCCCGGATCATGGGGCGGCACATCCTGCCCAACTCCATGACGCCGGTGGTGACCTTCCTGCCGTTTCGCATGTCCGCCGCCATCCTGGCGCTCACCTCGCTGGACTTCCTGGGCCTGGGCGTTCCCCCCGGCACCCCCTCGCTGGGCGAGCTGTTGAGCCAGGGCAAGGCGAACATCGACGCCTGGTGGATCTCGCTGTCCACCTTCGGCGTGCTGGTGGTGACGCTGCTGCTGCTGACCTTCATGGGCGACGCGCTGCGCGACGCCCTCGACCCGAGGAAGAACCCGGCATGAGCGCGACCCCCGGCCTCCCCACGGCGATGCCCGTGAATCCCTCCGGCGACGCAGGTGGCGCGCCTGCGCCGCTGCTCGACGTGCAGGGCCTGCGCGTGGCCTTTGGCGGCAAGTCCGTGGTGCACGGCGTGGACCTGCGCATCGCGCCCGGCGAGAAGCTGGCCCTGGTGGGCGAGTCCGGCTCGGGCAAGACGGTGACGGCGCTGTCCCTGCTGCGGCTGGCGCAGGGCGGCACGGTGACCGGCACGGCGCGCCTGGCGGGGCGGGACGGCCAGCCCGCGCGCGACCTGCTGCAGCTGTCCGAGCGCGAGTTGCTCGGGGTGCGCGGCGACGACATCGCCATGATCTTCCAGGAGCCCATGACGGCGCTGAACCCGCTGTACACCGTGGGGGACCAGGTGGCCGAGGTGTTCGAGCTCAAACAGGGCCTGCCCAAGGCCGCCGCGTGGCAGGCCGCCGTCGAGGCCCTGGCGGCCACGGGCATCCCCGAGCCCGCGCGCCGCGCCCGGTCCTTCCCGCACCAGCTCTCGGGCGGCCAGCGCCAGCGCGCCATGATCGCCATGGCCCTGGCTGCGCGGCCGCGCCTGCTGCTGGCGGACGAGCCCACCACGGCGCTGGACGTGACCCTGCGCGGGCAGATCCTGGACCTCCTGGCGGACCTGCAGCGTCAAACGGGCATGGCCGTCCTGATCATCACGCACGACCTGAACCTGGTGCGCAAGTTCGCCGACCGCGTGGCCGTGATGGAGCAGGGCCACCTGGTGGAGCAGGGAGCGGTGGCCGAGGTCTTTGCCCACCCGCAGCATGCCTACACCCGCAAGCTGATCGCCAGCCGCCCGGTGCGCGACGTGGACGAAACGCCGGTGGCCGGCGAGCCCGTGCTGCAGGGGCAGGGGGTGCAGGTGGGGTACCCCGTGCCCCGGCCCGGCATCCGGGGCTGGTTCCGCAAGGGCGAGTTCGTGGCGGTGCAGGGCGCGGACTTCACGCTGCGCCCGGGCCGCACCCTGGGCGTGGTGGGCGAATCGGGCTCGGGCAAGTCGACGCTGGCCCTGGCGGCGCTGGGCCTGACGCCGTCCCGGGGCACCCTGTCCGTCGCCGGCCGCGCCTGGCAGCGCGCCACCGCCGCTGACCGGCCCCTGCGCCGGGTGGTGCAGGTGGTGTTCCAGGACCCGTTCTCCTCGCTCTCGCCGCGCATGACGGTGGAGGAGATCGTGGGCGAAGGCCTGCTGGTGCACGAGCCCGCGCTGGACGCCGCCCGGCGCCGCGCCCGGGTGCGCGAGGCCCTGGCGGACGTGGGCCTGGACGAGGCCCAGTTTCCCGGCCTGCTGCAGCGCTACCCGCACGAGTTCTCCGGTGGCCAGCGCCAGCGGCTGGCCGTGGCCCGGGCGCTGATCGTGCGCCCCCAGGTGCTGGTGCTCGACGAGCCCACCAGCGCCCTGGACGTGACCATCCAGCAGCAGGTGCTGCGCCTGCTGCAGCGGTTGCAGCGCGAGCACGGGCTGGCCTACCTGCTGATCACCCATGACGTGGAGGTGATCCGCGCCATGGCGCATGACGTGCTGGTGATGAAGGACGGGCGCATCGTCGAATCGGGCCCGGTGGAGGCGGTGCTGGGCGCGCCGCGCGAGGCCTACACCCAGGCCCTGGTGGCGGCCGCGTCATGAACGCTGCACCGTGCGCACCGGGCGGGCGAGGCACGCGATGAGCCTCAGGCGCCGTCCCACCGCCATCCCGCCGCAGGACATCCACCTCACCGCGGTGCGCGCCCAGGGCGCGGGCGGCCAGAACGTGAACAAGGTCTCCAGCGCGGTCCACCTGCGCTTCGACGTGCGCCATTCCTGCCTGCCGGAAGACCACCGCGAGCGCCTGCTGGCCCTGCGCGACCACCGCATCACCCGGGATGGCGTGATCGTCATCAAGGCCCAGGAACACCGCAGCCAGGACATGAACCGGGCCGAGGCCCTGGCGCGGCTGCAGGAGCTGGTGGACAGCGTGGCCGAGCCGCCCAAGGCCCGCCACGCCACCCGGCCCACCCGGGCGTCCCGCCAGCGCCGGCTACAGGACAAGCGCCTGCACGGACAGGTCAAGTCCCTGCGGGGCAGGTCAGGCTGGCAGGAGTAGCGGGCGGGAGTAGGGGGCAGGCGTAGGGGGCAGGCGTGGCTGGCCGGGCGCGATAGAACGTCTGCGTTACATCCCCGGCCCTCACGGCGGCCCGCTGCGGCGACCGTGCCCTTCCTTTTTACTGCTGTCAAATTCTTGCGGAAAACCCTGAAGCGGGGTACAATTTGCGCTCGACGACCAAACCGGGCGCAACCTCTGCGCCCGTTTTTTTTGGTCGAACGTTTTATCCAGGACCCATCGATACAGACAGGAACGCAGGCACCCGTGGCACTTCAGGACATCGTCGAACAAATCGTGACAGGGCTCGGCTACGAGCTGGTGGAGATCGAACGCTCTGCCGGGGGCACGCTGCGCATCACGATCGACCATCCCTGGCAGCCCGGCGCCGAGCAGTTCGTCAATGTCGAGGACTGCGAGCAGGTCACCCGCCAGCTGCAGTACACGCTGGAAGTCGAGGAGATCGACTACAAGCGCCTGGAAGTGTCATCGCCCGGCATCGACCGTCCCCTGCGCAACGAGCGCGACTTCGAGCGATTCGAAGGCGAGAAGGTGGACATCACCCTCAAGGCGCCCATGGGCGCCGCGGCGGCCGGCCAGGTCTCCGCCAACCGCAAGAAGTTCTCCGGCACGCTCGAGCGCGCCGAGGCAGGCGGCTGGCAGATCACCTGGAGCGACGCCCCCGAGCCCAAGCCGGGCCAACGTGTGAGCAAGAAGAAGGAGCCGGCGCCGCTGCAGGTCCTGGGTTTCCAGCTCGATGAGCTGAAGGAAGCCCGCCTGGCGCCGGTGGTGGATTTCAAGGGACGCCGTCCCAAGCAAGTTGCAGGAGAGTCGTGACATGAATCGCGAAATGTTGATGTTGGTCGAAGCCATCTCGCGCGAGAAGAACGTCGAGCGTGACGTCGTCTTCGGTGCGGTGGAGTCCGCGCTGGCCCAGGCCACCAAGAAGCTGTACCCGGGCGAGGTCGACATCCGCGTGGCCATGGATCGCGACAGCGGCGAGTACGAAACCTTCCGCCGCTGGCTGGTGGTGCCCGACGAGCAGGGCCTGCAGAACCCCGACGCTGAAGAGCTGCTGATGGACGCGCAAGACCGCGTGGCCGACGCCGAGGTGGGTGACTACATCGAGGAGCCCATCGAGTCGCTGCCCATCGGCCGCATCGGCGCCATGGCCGCCAAGCAGGTGATCCTGCAGAAGATCCGCGATGCCGAGCGCGAGATGCTCCTCAACGACTTCATGTCGCGCGGCGACAAGATCTTCGTGGGCACCGTCAAGCGCATGGACAAGGGCGACATCATCGTCGAGAGCGGGCGTGTCGAAGGCCGCCTGCGCCGCGGCGAGATGATCCCCAAGGAAAACCTGCGCAACGGCGACCGTGTCCGCGCCATGATCATGGAAGTGGACCTGACCCTGCGTGGCGCGCCCATCATCCTGTCGCGCTCGGCCCCCGAGTTCATGATCGAGCTGTTCCGCCAGGAAGTGCCCGAGATCGAGCAGGGCCTGCTGGAGATCAAGAGCTGCGCCCGCGACCCGGGCAGCCGCGCCAAGATCGCCGTCATCTCCCATGACAAGCGCGTGGACCCCATCGGTACCTGCGTGGGCGTGCGCGGCTCGCGCGTGAACGCCGTGACCAACGAGCTGGCCGGCGAGCGCGTGGACATCGTGCTGTGGTCCGAGGACCCGGCCCAGTTCGTGATCGGCGCGCTGGCCCCGGCCAACGTGTCGTCCATCGTGGTCGATGAGGAAAAGCACGCCATGGACGTGGTGGTCGACGAGGAGAACCTCGCCATCGCCATCGGCCGCGGCGGCCAGAACGTGCGCCTGGCGTCCGACCTGACCGGTTGGAAGATCAACATCATGGACGCCAATGAATCGGCCCAGAAGCAGGCCGAGGAGACCACCAGCCTGCGCAAGCTGTTCATGGAAAAGCTGGATGTGGACGAGGAAATCGCCGACATCCTGATCGCCGAAGGCTTCACCAGCCTGGAAGAAGTGGCCTATGTGCCCATCCAGGAAATGCTGGAGATCGAGGCCCTGGACGAAGACACCGTCAACGAGCTGCGTGCCCGTGCCAAGGACGCCCTGCTCACCATGGAAATCGCCCGCGAGGAGAGTGTCGAGGAGGTCTCGCAAGACCTGCGCACCCTCGACGGCGTGACCCCGCAAATCATTGCCCAGCTGGCCGATGCCGGCGTGCACACCCGCGACGACCTGGCTGACCTGGCCGTCGATGAACTCACCGAGATCACCGGCCAGACGCCCGACGAGGCCAAGGCCCTGATCCTGAAAGCCCGCGAGCACTGGTTCACCAGCGCCCCGGCTTCCGAGTGATGTGATGGGAGGCAACAGAACCTATGTCCAGTACGACCGTCGCCGAGTTCGCCAGCGAACTCAAGAAATCTCCTGACACGCTGCTCGAGCAATTGCGCAGCGCGGGCGTGGCCAAGGCCGCGCCTTCGGATGCCCTGTCCGAGGCCGACAAGCAGAAGCTCCTGGGCTATCTGCAAGCCAGCCACGGCACCGCGTCTTCCGAGCGCAAGAAGATCACCCTGACCAAGAAGTCCACGACCGAGATCAAGCAGGCCGATGCCACCGGCAAGGCCCGCACGATCCAGGTGGAGGTGCGCAAGAAGCGCACCTTCATCAAGCGTGACGACGAGGTCGCCGCTCCCGAGGCCGCCGAGGCCGCCCACGAGGAGCAGGCTGCCGCGGCATCCGCCCCCGGGGTCGATTCCGCCGAACTGCAGCGCCGCGAGGAGGAAGCCCGCCGCCAGGCCGAGCTGATCCGCCGCCAGGAAGAAGACCTGGCCGAGACCCGCCGCCAGCGCGAGGACCAGGAGCGCAAGGAGCGCGAGGCCGCCGAGCGCGCCGCCGCCTACCTGGCTGCCGAGGAGGCCAAGAAGGCCGCCGCGAACGCCGAGAAGCAGGAAGCCAGCGCCGAGGCCAAGGCCGCCGCTGAGGCCCGCGCCGCCGCTGCCGCCGAAGCCAAGGCCAAGTCCGAAGCCGAATCCAAGGCCCGCGCCGACGAGGAGTCTGCCCGCGCCCGCGACCTGGACGAACGCCGCCGCAAGGCCCTGGCCGAGGCCGAGGCCATCCGCGCCATGATGGCCGCGCCCAAGAAGGTGCTGGTCGCCAAGAAGCCCGAGGAGCCGCCCAAGCCCGCCGCCACCGCGGCCAAGCCGGGGGAGGCCCGTCCGGGCGCCAAGGGCACGCTGCACAAGCCCGCCGTGGGCACCGGCCGTCCGGCCGCGGGCGCTGCCGCGCCTGCGGGCCCGGGCGCCAACAAGGAAGTCAAGTCGGCCAAGCTGTCCTCCAGCTGGGCCAACGACACCACCAAGAAGAAGGCCATCCCCACCCGTGGCGACGCCTCCGGCGGCCTGGGTGGCCGCAACAACTGGCGTGGCGGCCCGCGTGGCCGTCGTGGCAACGACCGCGACCACCGTGACGACCAGCAGCAGCAGGCCGCGGAGCAGCGCGTGCTGGAAGTGCACGTGCCCGAGACCATCACGGTGGCCGAACTGGCCCACAAGATGGCGGTCAAGGCCTCCGAGGTGATCAAGGCGCTGATGAAGATGGGCCAGATGGTCACCATCAACCAGCCGCTGGACCAGGACACGGCCATGATCGTGGTCGAGGAAATGGGCCACAAGGCCGTGGTCGCCGCCCTGGACGACCCGGAAGCCTTCACCGACGAGGACGTCGGCATCTCCGAGGGCCCGGCCCTGCCGCGCGCCCCGGTGGTCACCGTCATGGGCCACGTGGACCACGGCAAGACCTCGCTGCTGGACTACATCCGCCGCACCAAGGTCGCGGCCGGTGAAGCCGGCGGCATCACGCAGCACATCGGCGCTTACCACGTCGAGACCCCGCGTGGCGTGATCTCCTTCCTGGACACCCCCGGCCACGAGGCGTTCACCGCCATGCGTGCCCGCGGCGCCCAGGCGACGGACATCGTCATCCTGGTGGTGGCCGCCGACGACGGCGTGATGCCCCAGACCAAGGAAGCCGTCAAGCACGCGAAGGCGGCGGGCGTGCCCATCGTGGTCGCGGTCAACAAGATCGACAAGCCCGATGCCAACCCCGAGCGCGTGAAGCAGGAGCTGGTGGTCGAGGAAGTCGTGCCCGAGGAATACGGCGGCGAGTCCCCGTTCGTGAGCGTGTCCGCACGCACCGGCCAGGGCATCGACGAGCTGCTCGAGCAGGTGCTGCTGCAGGCCGAAGTGCTGGAACTCAAGGCGCCGGTGGATGCCGCCGCCAAGGGCCTGGTCATCGAAGCGCAGCTGGACAAGGGCCGCGGCCCGGTCGCCACCGTGCTGGTGCAGTCCGGCACGCTGAAGGTCGGCGACGTGGTGCTGGCCGGCCAGACCTATGGCCGCGTGCGCGCCATGATCGACGAGGACGGCAAGACCATCAAGACGGCCGGTCCCTCCATCCCGGTGGAGATCCAGGGCCTGACCGAAGTCCCGCAAGCCGGCGACGAGTTCATGGTGCTGTCCGACGAGCGTCGTGCCCGCGAGATCGCGACCTACCGCGCCGGCAAGTTCCGCAACACCAAGCTGGCCAAGCAGCAGGCCGCCAAGCTGGAAAACATGTTCGCGGACATCGGCTCCGGCGAGGTCAAGACCCTGCCGATCATCATCAAGGCCGACGTGCAGGGCTCGCAGGAAGCGCTGGCCGCTTCGCTGCTCAAGCTCTCGACCGACGAGGTCAAGGTGCAGCTGGTGTACACCGGCGTGGGCGGCATCAGCGAGTCCGACATCAACCTGGCGATCGCCTCCAAGGCGGTGGTCATCGGCTTCAACGTGCGCGCCGATGCCGGCGCCCGCAAGCTGGCCGAGGGCAACGGTGTGGACCTGCGCTACTACAGCATCATCTACGACGCCGTGGATGAACTGAAGGTCGCCATGTCCGGCATGCTGGCCCCCGAGCAGCGCGAGGAAGCCCTCGGTACCGCCGAGATCCGCACGGTGTTCGTGGCCTCCAAGATCGGTACCGTGGCGGGTTCGTACGTCACCTCCGGCCAGGTCACCCGCAACTGCAAGTTCCGCCTGCTGCGCGACAACGTCGTCATCTACACCGGTGAAGTCGAGTCCGTGCGCCGCCTCAAGGACGATGTCAAGGAAGTCAAGGAAGGCTTCGAGTGCGGTATCAAGCTGCGCAACTACAACGACATCAAGGAAGGCGACCAGCTGGAGTTCTTCGAAGTCAAGGAGATCGCGCGCACGCTGTAAGGCGTTGCGTGAGGGACCATGCCCGCGAAGAAAAGCACCGTCAACCGCAGCTTCAAGGTCGCGGACCAGATCCAGCGGGACCTGTCCGAGCTGATCGCGCGCGAGTTGAAGGACCCGCGCGTGGGCATGGTCACGATCCAGGCGATCGAGGTCACGCCCGACTACGCGCACGCGAAGGTGTTCTTCAGCGTGCTGACGGGTGAGCCGCAGGAGACCCAGGACGCCCTCAACCAGGCGGCCGGCTTCCTGCGCAACCACCTGTTCAAGCGCCTGCACATTCACACCGTGCCGACGCTGCACTTCCAGTTCGACCGCACCACCGAGAAGGCCGCCGACATGAACGCGCTGATCGCGCGCGCGGTCGCCTCTCGCGCCAAAGACGACACCGAGTGACGAACAGCGTACCACGAGCACGGGTCGTGAGGCGCCCCGTGCATGGGGTGCTCCTGATCGACAAGCCCCTTGGCCTTTCCAGCAACAACGCGTTGCAGAGGGCCAAGTGGCTGCTGCGCGCTGAGAAAGCCGGCCACACCGGCACGCTCGACCCGCTGGCCACCGGGGTGCTGCCCCTGTGCTTCGGTGCGGCCACCAAGTTCTCCCAGCTGCAGCTCGAGGCCGACAAGACCTACGAAGCCGTGGCCGTGCTGGGCGTGCGCACCAGCACCGCCGACGCCGAGGGCGAGGTGATCGAGACCCGGCCGGTGGAACCGATCTCGCCCGAACGCCTCGAAGCCGTACGCGCGCAGTTCACCGGCCCCATCCGCCAGGTGCCGCCCATGCACAGCGCCCTGAAGAAGGACGGCAAGGCCCTGTACGAATACGCCCGGGCGGGCGAGGAGGTGGAGCGCGAAGCCCGCGACGTGACCATCCACGCCCTGAGCCTGGAACCCGCCGCGCCCACCGCGGACGGTCACCCCACGCTGCGCATCGTCGCCCGCGTGAGCAAGGGCACCTACATCCGCACCCTGGGCGAGGACATCGGCCTGGCGTTGGGTTGCGGCGCGCATCTTGCATCGCTGCGGCGCATCGCCACCGGGCATTACGACGTGTCGCAGTGCGTCACGCTGGACGCCCTGGAGGCGATGGGCGAGGGCGAACGCCTGGCCCGCCTGCAGCCGCCCGAGAGCCTGCTGGCCGGTCATGCCCACGTCATGCTCGACGCCGACAATGCCGGGCGCTTCCTCTCGGGGATGCGCCGGCGCGGCGACTGGGCGGATGCCGACGCGGTGGCCGTGTTCGGCAGCGCGCCGCCGGCCCTCCTGGGCACGGCCCATGTGAAAGCCAAAGAACTGATCCCGGGGCGTCTGCTGAGCCCCATCGAAATCCAGCAGATCCTGAGCTCGAAAGAAGCCTTACCCCAATGAGCACCAAGCAAATCCGCAACATCGCCATCATCGCGCACGTCGACCATGGCAAGACCACCATGGTGGACCAGCTCCTGCGCCAGTCCGGCACCTTCGCCGAGCACGAGAAGGTCGTCGACACCGTCATGGACAACAACGCCATCGAGCGTGAGCGTGGCATCACCATCCTGGCCAAGAACTGCGCCGTGAGCTGGAAGGGCACCCACATCAACATCGTGGACACCCCCGGCCACGCCGACTTCGGCGGCGAAGTGGAACGCGCCCTGTCCATGGTGGACGGCGTGGTGCTGCTGATCGACGCCCAGGAAGGCCCGATGCCGCAGACCCGCTTCGTGACCAAGAAGGCGCTGGCCCTGGGCCTGCGCCCCATCGTGGTCGTGAACAAGGTGGACAAGCCCGGCGCCGCCCCCGACAAGGTGATCAACGCCGCCTTCGACCTGTTCGACAAGCTCGGCGCCACCGACGAGCAGCTGGACTTCCCCGTGGTGTACGCCTCGGGCATCAACGGCTGGTCCTCGAAGGAAGAGGGCGAGCCCGGCGCCCAGTGGGGCCCCGACATGTCGGCCCTGTTCGACACCATCCTGGAGCATGTGCCCGCGCAGAAGGGTGACCCGGCCGCGCCGCTGCAGCTGCAGATCTCCGCGCTGGACTACTCCACCTTCGTGGGCCGCATCGGCGTGGGCCGCATCAGCGCCGGCACGATCAAGCCGTCGATGGACGTGCTGGTGATGGAAGGCCCGGACGGCAAGACCATCAAGGGCCGCATCAACCAGGTGCTGACCTTCCAGGGCCTGGACCGCGTGCAGGTCACGGAAGCCGGTCCCGGCAACATCGTCCTGATCAACGGCATCGAGGAGATCGGCATCGGCGTGACCGTGACCGACCCGGTCAACCCCGCGCCGCTGCCCATGCTGCGCGTGGACGAGCCCACCCTGATCATGAACTTCTGCGTGAACACCAGCCCGCTGGCCGGCCGTGAAGGCAAGTACGTGACCAGCCGCCAGCTGTGGGACCGCCTGCAGAAGGAACTGCAGCACAACGTGGCCCTGCGCGTGAAGGAAACCGACGAGGAAGGCGTGTTCGAAGTCGCCGGCCGCGGTGAACTGCACCTGACCATCCTGCTGGAGAACATGCGCCGCGAAGGCTACGAGCTGGCCGTGTCCAAGCCGCGCGTGGTGTTCCGCGAGATCGACGGCGTCAAGTGCGAGCCGATCGAGCTGGTGACCGCCGACATCGAGGAAGCCCACCAGGGCGGCGTGATGCAGGCCCTGGGCGAGCGCAAGGGCGAGCTGGTGAACATGGAGCCGGACGGCCGCGGCCGCGTGCGCCTGGAGTACCGCATCCCGGCGCGTGGCCTGATCGGCTTCTCCAACGAGTTCCTGAACCTGACCCGTGGCTCGGGCCTGATCTCCAACATCTTCGACTGCTATGAGCCGCACCGCGGCGACATCGGCGGCCGCAAGAACGGCGTGCTGATCTCCATGGACGACGGTGAGATCTTCACCTACGCCCTGGGCAAGCTGGACGACCGCGGCCGCATGTTCGTCAAGCCGAACGACGCCGTGTACGAAGGCATGATCGTGGGCATCCACAGCCGCGACAACGACCTGGTGGTCAACGCCACGCGCACCAAGCAGCTGACGAACTTCCGCGTGTCCGGCAAGGAAGACGCGATCAAGATCACCCCCCCGATCGAGCTGACGCTGGAATACGGCGTGGAGTTCATCGAGGACGACGAGCTGGTCGAGATCACGCCCAAGACCATCCGCCTGCGCAAGCGCCACCTGAAAGAGCACGAGCGCAAGCGCGCCCAGCGCGAAGGCGCATAAGGCGGCACTTGCCGATCCGGGCACGATGCGGCTGACGCACAACCGGGCTGTCCTGGGCATGGTGGTGGTGACCCTGCTGTGGTCCACCGCCGGCGTGGTCACGCGCCACCTGGAGCATGCGGCCCGCTTCGAGGTGACCTTCTGGCGCAGCGCCTTCACGGCGCTGTCGCTGCTGGTGATGCTGCCCCTGTTCAAGGGGCGCGAGGTGTTCGCGCAGATGGCGCGGGCCGGACGGTCGCTGTGGCTGTCGGGCCTGTGCTGGAGCGTGATGTTCACCGCCTTCATGGTGGCGCTCACGCTGACCACCGTGGCCAACGTGCTGGTGACCATGGCGGTGGGGCCGCTGCTGACGGCGCTGATCGCGCGCGTCACGATCGGCCACCGCATTCCTGCGCGCACCTGGGCCGCCATCGTGGTGGCTGGCCTGGGCATCGCCTACATGTACGGGCACCAGATCGCCGACGGCCGCATCGCCGGCACGCTGGTGGCCTTCCTGGTGCCCCTGGCCGGCGCCGTGAACTGGACACTGACCCAGCGCTCGCACGCCCGCGGCGAGAACGTGGACCTGGTGCCCGCCGTGCTGGTGGGTGCCGTCCTGTCGGCCCTGGCCACGCTGCCCCTGGCGATGCCGTTCCAGGCCTCGGCCTGGGACCTGTCGCTGCTGGGGTTCCTGGGCCTGACGCAGCTGGCCATTCCCTGCACGCTGGCCGTGACGCTGGCGCGTGTGCTCAAGGCGCCCGAGATCGCGCTGCTGGCGCTGCTGGAGGTGATCTTCGGTATCCTGCTGGCCTGGGTGGGCGCCGGCGAGGCGCCCGGGCCCACGGTGCTGGCAGGCGGCGCGCTGGTGATCGGCGCGCTGGTGGCCAACGAGGTGATCGGCTGGCGGCAGCGCGCCTGAGGGCCTGCGGGCAGGGGCGTTTGCGGGCGTCATGGCCAGCGTGCTTGGCCCTCACCCGGCAATCCGTGGGCCGTGTCTTTCGTCCATGGAGCAACGATGTCTGAAGTGATTTCCGGTGCCGCAGGCGAGGTCCTGTGCGACGTGCAGGGCCGCGTGGGGCTCATCACCCTGAACCGCCCCAAGGCGCTCAACGCGCTGTCCCTGGACATGGTGCGCGCGCTCACCGCCACGCTGCGGGCCTGGGCGCACGACGCGCGGGTGGACGCGGTGGCCCTCCGCGGCATGGGCAAGGAGGGGCCGTTCGGCGCCTTCTGCGCGGGCGGGGACATCCGCTTCTTCCACCAGGCGGCGCTGGCCGGTGACCCGCGCATCGAGGACTTCTTCACCGAGGAATACGCCCTCAACCATTTGGTGCACTGCTACCCCAAGCCCTACGTCGTGTTCATGGACGGCATCGTCATGGGCGGCGGCATGGGCATCGCCGGGCATGGCGCAGCGGGCTCGCTGCGCATCGCCACCGAGCGCACGAAGATGGCCATGCCGGAGACCGCCATCGGCCTGTTCCCGGACGTGGGCGGCGGCTGGTTCCTGGCCCGCTGCCCGGGGCGCCTGGGCGAGTACCTGGCGCTGACTGGCCAGGTGATCGGCGGCGCGGATGCCGTGGCCGCGGGCTTGGCCGACGTCCTGGTGGACAGCGGCGAGCTGCCCGCGCTGTGGGCGCAGCTGTCGACCGGCGGGGTGGAGGAGGCGCAGGCGCTGCGCGCGCGGGGCCGGGCGCCGACCGCCAGCGCGCTGCAGGCGAGGGCGGGTGACATCGACCGCGTCTTCGGCCTGCCCACGGTGGGCGAGATCGTCGCCACGCTGGAAGGCGAGGGCGCGGCGGGCGACGACTGGGCCCGCGAGACCGCGGCCACGCTGCGCAAGCGCTCGCCGCTGATGCTGCATGTGGTGCTGGAGCAGGTGCGCCGCGCACGGGTGATGAGCCTCGCCGAGGACCTGCGCATGGAGCGGGACATGGTGCGGCGCTGCTTCACCCTGCGCCCGGGCGCGGCCAGCGAGACGGTGGAGGGCATCCGCGCCCTGGCGGTGGACAAGGACCATGCGCCGCGCTGGCATCCCGCGCGGATCGAGGATGTCACGCAGGCGATGGTGGACGCGTTCTTCGAGAGCCCCTGGCCGGTGCACGCGCACCCGCTGCGCGATCTGGCCTGAGGCGGGTTGCCGGGTCGGCGGGTGCAGGCGGTGCAGCCCGTGGACCCCTGAACCGCAGGCGCCGTTTACCGGTGGCGGCTCTTCATCGCGCGCTCCACCTCGCGCTTGCCCTCGCGCTCCTTGATGGTGTCGCGCTTGTCGTGTTCCGCCTTGCCCTTGGCCAGGGCGATCTCGCACTTGGCGCGCCCGTTCTTCCAGTGCAGGTTCAGCGGCACCAGGGTGTGGCCCTTCTGTTCGACCTTGCCGATCAGGCGCTTGATTTCTTCCTTGTGCAGCAGCAGCTTCTTGGTGCGCACGGAGTCCGGGCTGACGTGGGTGGAGGCGGTCTTGAGCGGGTTGATCTGGCAGCCGATGAGGAACAGCTCGCCATTGCGGATCACGACGTAGCCGTCGGTGAGCTGCACCTTGCCCTCGCGCAGGGCCTTGACCTCCCAGCCTTGCAGCACCATGCCCGCCTCGTGCTTCTCCTCGAAGAAGTAGTTGAAGGCGGCCTTCTTGTTGTCGGCGATGCGCGCGCTGGAATCCGGTTTCTTGGCCATGTGTGACAGGTGGGGCCGCGGCGGCTCTCTACAATCCCCCGCGGGTCCACGATTCTCCATGAAAACCGTCCACAAATCCGTCCTGATCTGGTACAGCGCCGAAGAGATGTTCGCGCTGGTGACCGATGTCAACGCCTATCCCCAGTTCCTGCCCTGGTGCGACCACTCCGCCGTGCTGTCGCAGGACGCGCACGGCATGACGGCCGAGGTCGGCATCGCCTTCTCCGGCATCCACCAGAAATTCACCACCCGCAACGAGCATGTGCCGGGGCGGCAGGTGGATGTGACGCTGGTGGACGGGCCGTTCTCCAAGCTGGAGGGGCACTGGCGCTTCACGCCCGTGGGCGATGCCACGCAGCGCGCCTGCAAGGTGGAACTGCAGCTGGACTACGCCTTCCGCAGCACCACGCTGGGGGCGCTGGTGGGGCCGGTGTTCGACCGCATCGCCGGCAGCCTGGTGGATGCCTTCGTCAAGCGCGCCGAGCAGGTGTACGGCTGATGCAGGTGACGGTGTGCTGGAGCCCGGGCCCGCGGCAGGTCTGGGAGAAGGAATGCACCGTGGCCGACGGCGCCACGGCGCTGCAGGCGCTGCACGCCAGCGGCTTGTACGAGGCGTTTCCCGAACTCGCGGGCCAGGCCCTGCCGCTGGCCGTGTGGGGCCGGGCGGCCGGTGCGTCGCAGGTGCTGCGTGAACGGGACCGGCTGGAGGTGCTGCGGCCCCTGAAGGTGGATCCGAAGGTGGCGCGGCGTGAGCGGTTCCGTTCGCAGGGCGCGCGCGCCGCGGGCCTGTTCTCCAAGCGGCCGGGCCCGCGCTGAAGGGCCATCAAGGGCCACCTAGAGCCCACCAAGGCCCATCGGAAGGCCCCCTTGGCGGTCAGGGCGCCTTGCAATCGCTGGCGATGATCTCGTCCAGGCGCCGGCTCTCGGCGGCCCGGGCGGTGTCGTCCAGGATCTCCCTTTCGCCCTTGTCGTTGGTGCGCACCAGCCGCTGGCCCGAGTCGATGGTGGCCTTGGCCGAGCGCGCGCGGCTGCAATTGTCCGCGCGCAGGCGGGCGACGCGTTCCTCCTCGGCCTTGCGCCGTTGCAGGTCCGCGGCTTCGGAGGCCCGGCGGCGGGCTTCCTGGGCGGCGTCGCTGGCGTTGCGGGCCTGGCTGGCCGGCGCGGCGGGTGCGGAGGCCGCGCCTGCAGGGGCCGAGGCCGCCGGGGTGGCCGGGGTGGCGCGCGCGGGCGGGGGCGGCTCCACCGGGGTGATCGTCAGGGGGCGCGTGGCCGGCGCCCGCAGGATGCTGCGGTCGGGGATGTCGGGCGGCGGCGGCTGGTCGCTGAAGACCCGGCGTCCGGACTTGTCGATCCACTGCCATTGGGCGGACGCCACCAGGGGCGCCAGGCAGGCCAGGGTGAGGAGGAAAGTACGAATCGGCGACATGCGCGGCAGTGTAGCGCCGAAGGCGCGCCGGGAATACCCGCATGTGCCCCAGATACAATCCGTTTTTTGGAGCCTTCACATGCGCCTTCTCGGTAACGCGCTCACCTTCGACGATGTGTTGCTGGTGCCAGCGTTTTCCCAGGTCCTCCCCAAGGACACGTCCCTGGCCACGCGCCTGACCCGCAACATCACGTTGAACCTGCCCCTGGTGTCCGCCGCGATGGACACGGTCACGGAGGCCCGCCTGGCGATCGCCATGGCCCAGGAAGGCGGCATCGGCATCATCCACAAGAACCTCACCGCGCAGGAGCAGGCCGCCCAGGTGGCCCGCGTCAAGCGCTACGAGTCCGGCGTGCTGCGCGACCCGTTCGTGGTCACGCCCTCGCACACGGTGCGCCAGCTGCTGGAGTTGCAGGAGCAACTGGGCTTCTCGGGCTTTCCCGTGGTGGACGGCGGCAAGGTGGTGGGCATCGTCACCGGCCGCGACCTGCGCTTCGAGACGCGCCTGGAGCTGCCGATCAGCCAGATCATGACCCCGCGCGAGAAGCTGGTCACCGTCAACGACAAGGACGGGACCACGCCGGCCGAGGCCAAGGCGCTGCTGAACAAGCACAAGCTCGAGCGCCTGCTGGTGATCAACGACGCCTTTGAGCTCAAGGGCTTGATCACCGTCAAGGACATCACCAAGCAGACCAGCTTCCCCAACGCCGCGCGTGACAGCGCCGGCCGCCTGCGCGTGGGCGCGGCGGTGGGCGTGGGCGCCGGCACCGAGGAGCGTGTCGAGGCGCTGGTCAAGGCCGGCGTGGACGTGATCGTGGTGGACACGGCGCACGGTCACAGCAAGGGCGTGATCGAGCGCGTGCGCTGGGTCAAGCAGAACTACCCGCAGGTGGACGTGGTGGGCGGCAACATCGCCACCGGCGCCGCCGCGCTGGCGCTGGTCGAGGCCGGCGCCGACGGCGTGAAGGTGGGCATCGGCCCCGGCTCCATCTGCACCACCCGCATCGTGGCGGGCGTGGGCGTGCCGCAGATCACGGCCATCGACAACGTGTCCACCGCCCTGCAGGGCTCCGGCGTGCCGCTGATCGCCGACGGCGGCGTGCGCTACTCGGGCGACGTGGCCAAGGCCATCGCCGCGGGCGCCAGCTCCATCATGATGGGCGGCATGTTCGCCGGCACCGAAGAGGCGCCGGGCGAGATCGTGCTGTTCCAGGGCCGCAGCTACAAGAGCTACCGCGGCATGGGCTCCATCGGCGCCATGCAGCAGGGCAGCGCGGACCGCTACTTCCAGGAAGCCTCCAGCACCAACCCGAATGCCGAGAAGCTGGTGCCCGAGGGTATCGAGGGCCGCGTGCCGTACAAGGGCTCGCTGGTCTCCATCGTCTACCAGCTGGCCGGCGGCGTGCGCGCCGCCATGGGCTACTGCGGCTGCGCCTCCATCGAGGAAATGCGCAACAAGGCCGAGTTCGTGCAGATCACCGCCGCGGGCATGCGCGAGAGCCATGTGCACGACGTGCAGATCACGAAGGAAGCGCCGAACTACCGGGCGGAGTGAACGCCACAGCGTTCGCGATTAAAAGGGCCAGATTTTTCTGGCCCTTTTTTCTGGGCGAATGCTAAAATTGAGCCCCGATTCCCAGCCATTCAGACCAGAATGCAGACCGTTCCCATCCATCAGGCCAAGAGCCAGCTGTCGGAGTTGATCCGCGCCGTGGAGCAGGGTGAGGAAGTGGTCCTGACTCGGCACGGCCGGCGCGTGATCCGCCTGATCCGCGAGCCGGACGCCGAGCAGCCCAGCATCGAGGCCCGCCGCCAAGCCATCATCGCCGAGCTGCAGGCCCTGCGCGAAAAGGTGGGGACGGGTCAGCCCGGCTTTGGCGAACTCTGGGAGGAGCACAAGCGCGACCGCGACGAACGCGGTTCGGCCTGGAGCGACAGCAAGAAGGCCGGTCATGGTCGTGATTGATGCCTCTGCCTTCGCGAGCTGGGCTTTTCCGGACGAGGGTGGCGACAAGGTGTCGCAGACCCTGATCCGCGTGATGACCCAGGAGGAAAGCGCCACCAGCCCGGCGCTGTTCCATGTCGAGGCGCTGCACGCGGCGGGCAAGGCCCTCAGGCGTGGACGATTCACGCCCAGCGCCCACCAGCATGTGCTGCGCCTCCTGAGCCGCCTGCCTGTTTCCCTCGCGCCCATTCGCGTGTCGCCACTGGAGTACTGGTCCTGGTGCCAGTCGCTGGGGTTGACCGCCTATGACGGCACCTACCTCAATCTTGCGATCGAACTCAAGGCGCCCCTTGTCACCATGGACAAGGACTTGCACCAGGCATGCCTCGCGCTCGATCATCCCGTGATTACCGATCTCTCCTGAACCCCATGCAACACGACAAGATCCTCATTCTCGACTTCGGCAGCCAGGTCACCCAGCTGATCGCCCGCCGCGTGCGCGAAGCGCACGTGTACTCCGAAGTTCATCCCTGCGACGTGTCCGACGAGTGGGTGCGCCAGTACGCCGCCGACGGCAAGCTCAAGGGCGTGATCCTTTCCGGCAGCCATGCGAGCGTCTACGAGGACACCACCGACAAGGCCCCGCAGGCCGTGTTCGAGCTGGGCGTGCCGGTGCTGGGCATCTGCTACGGCATGCAGACCATGGCCCAGCAGCTGGGGGGCAAGGTGGAGAGCGGACACAAGCGCGAGTTCGGCTTCGCCGCCGTGCGCGCCCGCGGCCACACCGAACTGCTGCGCGATATCGCCGACTACACCACGGACGAAGGCCACGGCATGCTCAACGTGTGGATGTCCCACGGTGACAAGGTGACCGAGCTGCCCCCGGGCTTCAAGCTGATGGCGTCCACCGACAGCTGCCCCATCGCCGGGATGGCCGACGAGGCGCGCCGCTTCTACGCCGTGCAGTTCCACCCCGAAGTCACGCACACGGTGCAGGGCGCGAAGATGCTCGAGCGCTTCGTGCTGGGCATCTGCCAGGCCAAGGCCGACTGGGTGATGAAGGGCCACATCGACGAAGCCGTGCAGCGTATCCGCGAGCAGGTGGGCGACGAGGAGGTGATCCTGGGCCTGTCCGGCGGCGTGGATTCGTCCGTGGCCGCAGCCCTGATCCACCGCGCCATCGGCGACCAGCTGACCTGCGTGTTCGTGGACCACGGCCTGCTGCGCCTGAACGAGGGCGACATGGTCATGGACATGTTCGAGGGCAAGCTGCACGCGAAGGTGATTCGCGTGGACGCCAGCGACCTGTTCCTGGGCAAGCTGGCCGGCGTGAGCGAGCCGGAGCAAAAGCGCAAGATCATCGGCGGCCTGTTCGTGGACGTGTTCAAGGCCGAGGCGGCCAAGCTCAAGGCGGGTACGGGCGGCCATAAAGGCGCGACGTTCCTGGCCCAGGGCACGATCTACCCCGACGTGATCGAGTCCGGCGGCGCCAAGAGCAAGAAGGCCGTGACCATCAAGAGCCACCACAACGTGGGCGGCCTGCCCGAGCAGCTGGGCCTGAAGCTCCTGGAGCCGCTGCGCGACCTGTTCAAGGACGAGGTGCGCGAGCTGGGCGTGGCCCTGGGCCTGCCCCCGGAGATGGTGTACCGCCATCCCTTCCCGGGCCCCGGCCTGGGCGTGCGCATCCTGGGCGAGGTGAAGAAGGAGTATGCCGACCTGCTGCGCCGCGCCGATGCGATCTTCATCGAGGAACTGCGCAACCACGTCGACCCGTCCACCGGCAAGACCTGGTACGACCTGACCAGCCAGGCCTTCACCGTGTTCCTGCCGGTCAAGAGCGTGGGCGTGATGGGCGACGGCCGCACCTACGACTACGTGGTGGCCCTGCGTGCGGTGCAGACCAGCGACTTCATGACGGCGGACTGGGCGGAGCTGCCCTATGCGCTGCTCAAGAAGGTGTCGGGGCGGATCATCAACGAGGTGCGCGGCATCAACCGCGTGACCTACGACGTGAGCTCCAAGCCGCCCGCGACGATCGAGTGGGAGTGACAGTCGCGCCCCGGGCGCCCGGCGGTCAGAGCACCGACACCTGGCAGTTCAGGGCGTAGCCGATGCCCCGCAGGGTGCGGATCGCATCCTCGGGCGCGCCGCAGGCGCTGAGCTTCTTGCGCAGGGAGCTGATGCGCATTTCCAGGTTGGCGGGCACCAGGCCCTTGTCCTTGGGGTCCACCAGCTGCATGACCTGCCAGCGCTCGAGCTTCTGCCCCGCAGCCCGGCAGAACGCCGCCAGCAGCAGGCCTTCCCCGTGCGTGAGGGCCACGGCGCCGCGCGGGCCCGTCAGGCGATGGGTCTGGCTGTTCAGCCGCAGGCCCTCCACATCCGGCGCCGGCGCCAGCTTGAGGCGGCGGGCCAGGTTGCCCAGGCAGGCCAGCAGTTCCGTCTGCTCGACCGGCTTGACCAGGTAGTGGTCCGCGCCGGTGGCGTAGCCGGCCAGCCGGTCCTCCAGCTGCCCCCGTGCCGTGAGCAACACGATGCCCGCCAGGGGGTGGCTCTTGCGGACGCGATCGGCCAGGCTGAACCCGTTCTCGCCCGGCAGGTTGACGTCGATCAGGTACAGGTCCGGCACATCCCGCGTGGGCGTGTCGTCCACTTCCTCCGCGCAGACCACCCCGGTGACGTGGTGGCCCTGCGCCCGCAGGAAGTCGACCGTGGCCTCACGCAGGCTGTCGTTGTCCTCGACAACCAGGATGTGGAGCAGGGGAGTGACGGTCATCGTGGAAGCGGCATTCAGCAAGCGCCGCATGGTAGGCCGCCGGTCCGGCCATTGCCCAAACGAAGCCAAAGCCGCCTCATGGGGCGGCCTCGGGGTCCAGGCGGACGACCATGCGGATCGATGTGGCATCCGGGGCGTAATGAATGGTACCCCCCATCGTGTGGACCAGGCTGCGCACCAGGTACAGGCCCAGCCCGGTCCCGGCCTGGCGCTGCGCATGGGGCGCGCGGTAGTACTTCTGGAACACGCGCTGTCCATCCGGCCAGCCCGCCACCCCGGGCTGGTTGGTCACCGCCAGGTGGATGCCGGGCCCGGGCGGTCCCTTCACGCTCTGCCTGATCGAGAACTCGACCGTTGAGTCCGGCGGCGAGTACTTGAGAGCGTTGTCCAGCAGGTTGCCCAGGACGACCGACAGCAGTTGCCGGTCGGTCGGTGCGATGAGCTTGTCGGGGGCCTCCAGCCGGATGCGCTGCGGTTGCGAGGTGGCGGCGATGGCGTCGCGTGCGACATGGACGAGGTCATCCGGATGGACCCGGGCGTGCAATTGTCCCTCGCCGAGGCGCGAGGCCTGCAGGCAGCGCTCGATGATGCCGTTCATGTCCGCGATCGCCTGGCGCATCTCGCGGTTGCCGGAGGCCTGCGGGTCCAGCCGCATCTGCATGGTCGCCAGCGGTGTCTTGATCTCGTGGGCCAGCATGGCCAGCAGCTTTTCCTGCTCCTGGCGGGTCTCCTGCTCATGCTGGGCTTGCAGCCGGGAGCGTTCCAGGTCCAGGATGACCTGCCGGCGCTGCTGCTGCAGCAGGTGGGATCGCAGTTGGAGCATGATGAGCAACAGCACGCCGGTCACCAGGCCGTGGATCTGGCTGACGTAGATGGCGGCGAGGTTGCCAGGGACCAAGGCCAGGCCCGACAGCGCGGCCATCGTCAGGAAGCTCAGGAGAAGGGCGTAGAAGCCGATGACCAGCGCGCGCGGCAGCAGCGGATGGTGCAGGGTGTCGGGCTGCGACCAGGCTTTGCCCGTGAGCACGCAGGCCAGGGCCAGGATCGGGGTGAGCAGGATGGCCAGCATGTTCAGCTCCAGTGCAGCGGACGTACGGCCCGCGGCCAACAAGGCCAGGCTCACCAGGGTCAGGGCCTGCGCGCCATACAGCAGCGACCGGGCCCATCGTGCCGGCTTGAACTCCCCAATGAACCGGACGTGGAAGAAGATTGCCGTGCCGACCGCCAGGATCGAGAACACACTGCCCAGCGTGTCCAGCAGGGCGGCGCTCCAGGCATGCGGCCAGAACGTGCGCAGGACGCCGAAGGAGCTGAGCGCGAACAACAGCGCGGCTCCCTGCTTGATGCCGAACACGGCAGTCAGCGGTTCCCGGGTCATTGCCCAGCTGACCAGGCCCCACGTCATCAAGGCCAGCACGATGCCCATGTACAGGCCGACGACCAGCGTCTCGGTGAGGGTTTCCCGGCTCAGCCCTTCGGGTGCCAGCACCTGGGCATCGACCTGGCGTGTGCTGGTGGATTCCAGGCGCAGCCACAGGTCGCGCGGCGCGAGGGCGGGGGCAATGGGGACCTGGAAGTCCAAGGACCGCCGGCTGTCACGGCGCGGGTGGTGCCGGTCGCCGGTCACGGCGGCAAGCGGCTGCGGCGCGTCCGGATCGAATACCCGGATGTCGTCCAGGTACACCGGACGGATGCGCAGCACCAGGGGGTCTGCGGCATGCGAGTCGCTCTCGCCCTCCAGCGGCGCGATGCGCAGGCGGATCCAGACCACCGAGGGGCCGTAACCGCGCGACAGGACGCCTGTATAGGGGGCCATCGGGAGTTGGCGGACCTGCTCCAGTGTGAGGCGGCCGCTGGCATCCTGCACCCAGGCGCGCTCGACGATACGGTCCTTCGCCGCCGCTGGGCCGGCGACGAGCAGGGCGCCTGCGAGCAGGAACAGGCAGGCCAGGAAACGCAGGAAGGTGGCGCCCGCCGGTCCGGACCGGGGCACCTGGAATGTTCTGCCCATGGGCGGGAGTCAGCAGGGGTGGATGACTCCGTATCCTAATGCGCCCCGCAGGGCGGGCGCCGCCCGCGGATGGCGGGCGCCCCCGCGGGTGGCGCGTTACGCCAGGTTCGCCTTGAAGAACGCCACCGTCCGCTCCCACGCCAGCTTCGCCGCCTCGGCATCGAAGCGCGGCGTGGTGTCGTTGTTGAAGCCGTGCTGGGTGTTGGGGTACTGGTACATGGTGAACTTCGCGCCCGCCGCCTTCAGCGCCGCCTCGTAGGCTGGCCAGGCGGCGTTGATGCGCTCGTCGATGCCCGCCAGGTGGACCAGCAGCGGCGCCTTGACCTTGGCGGCTTCGGTCGGGGCCGGCGAGTTGCCGTAGAAGGGCACGCCGGCGTTCAGGTCCGGCAGGCGGGCGGACAGGGTGTGGACGATGCCGCCGCCGTAGCAGAAGCCCACCGCGCCCATCTTGCCGTTGCCGTCGGCGCGCGCGCGCAGCCAGGCCGCGGTGGCCAGGAAGTCCTGCAGGACCTTGGGCTGGTCCAGCTTGGCGAAGGCCTCGCGGGCCTTGTCCTCGTCGCCCGGGTAGCCGCCCAGCGAGGTCAGGGCGTCGGGCGCGAAGGCCATGAAGCCGTCCAGTGCCAGCCGGCGGGTGATGTCCTCGATGTGCGGGTTCAGGCCGCGGTTCTCGTGGATCACCAGGATGGCCGGCAGCTTGCTGGCGCCAGCCGACACCGGGCGGGCGAGGTAGCCGTTGATGGATCCGTTGCCGTTGGGGGAGGGGACGGTGACCCGCTCGGTCTTCAGGCGGTTGTCGTCAGGCTTGACGACCTGGCCGGCGGCGAAGTTCGGGCTCAGCGCGGCCAGCAGGCCGGCGGCCGTCACGCCCGCCTTGGCAAAGCGCTGGGCCTTGTCGAGGAAGCCGCGGCGGTCGAGTTTGCCGTGCACATAGGCGTCGAAGAGGATCAGCAATTCCTGGTCGAAGTCCTGGGCTGTCAGGCGAGGGGGCATGGTGTCTCCTGGTGGTTCGGGAAAGCAGCTGTCCGCACAGCAGCAGCTCTCGGCATCATAGAAAAGCATGCGACGGACTACCCGATCCATCCGAATAACTTACAAGAACGACAGGTCATTTTGTGAACTCCAGGGTCACCGCTGCCGCCAGGGCCTGCGTTGACGTGGGTCAAACTGACCATGAAGTGGCGGGATTAACCTTTTCCGGAGTTCATTCAACCCCAGTAAAAGGAACCGCATGCACAGCTTCCACGTCGTCGTCTGGCTCGATCACACCGAGGCCCACGTGATCCACTTCAACCGCGACGAATCCCAGACCGACATCATCAAGTCGGGCAGCAAGCCGCACCTGCATGTCAAGGCCGGCGGCAATGGCAGCAACGCGTCCGAGAACCGTGCCTACCTGGACCAGGTGGTGTCCGCCGTGAAGGACGCACAGGCGATCCTGATCGTCGGCCCCGGCAGCGAAAAGGCGGTGCTGTACAAGCACATGCTCAAGTCTCACCCGGACCTGGCCGAGAAGGTCGCTTCCGTCGAATCCGCCGACCATCCCACCGACGGCCAGGTGCTGGCGCACGCGCGCAAGTACTTCGTGGCCTCCGACCGGATGCGCCTGGCGATCTGACCGGCGCTCCACCCGGGGCGCCCCCGAGGGTCCGTCACGGGTGCGCGGCGCTGGCCGCAGGCGGCGGGCACGCCTGCGGCCCGGCGACCGGGCAGGGCACAATCGCAGCATGCCTCCCCATTCCCCGCCCAGTGCCCCGGACGCGGCGCGCGATCGACGCTTCATGGCGCTGGCCCTGGCTCAGGCCCGGCTGGCCCTGGCGGCCGGCGAGGTGCCGGTGGGCGCGGTGGTGGTGCGCGGTGAGGAGGTGATCGGCGCCGGGCGCAACGCCCCGGTCGGCCGCCACGACCCCACTGCCCATGCCGAGGTGATGGCGCTGCGCGCCGCCGCAGAAGCCCTGGGCAACTACCGGCTGGACGGCTGCGAGCTGTTCGTGACGCTGGAGCCCTGTGCGATGTGCAGCGGCGCGATGATGCATGCCCGGGTGGCGCGCATCGTCTTCGGCGCGGCTGATCCCAAGACCGGCGTGGCCGGTTCGGTGCTGGACCTGTTCGCCCAACCCCAGCTCAATCACCATGCCCAGGTCCAGGGCGGCGTGATGGCCATCGAATGCGGCACGCTGCTGGCCGACTTCTTCCGCCAGCGCCGGCAGGAGGGCCGCGCCCTGCACCCGCTGCGGGACGACGCGCTGCGCACGCCCGATACCCGCTTCGCCGAGCTGGCGGGCTTCCCCTGGGCGCCCCACTATGTGTCGGACTTGCCGTCCCTGGGCGGCCTGCGCCTGCACTACCTCGACGAGGGCCCCCGGGGCGCTGGCCGCACCTGGCTGTGCCTGCACGGGCCGGGCGCCTGGAGCTACCAGTTCCGCGACATGATTCCCCCGCTGCTGCGTGCCGGCGACCGCGTCGTGGCCGTGGACCTGCCCGGCTTCGGCCGCAGCGACAAGCCCAAGAAGGAGGCCGCCCACGACCTGGACTGGCACCTGCGCGTATTGCGCGAGTTCGTCCAGCGACTGGACCTGCGCCGCACCGTGCTGGTGCAGGCCGCCGGCTTTCCCCTGGGCAAAGGCCTGCTGCAGGACGAACCCACCCGCTGCCGCGAGCTGCTGGCGGTGGACCTGCGCGCCGACGCCGCCATGCACGACGCCTTCGACATGCCGTTTCCCGATCGGGGCCACCGCGCGGCGCTGCGCGCCTTCGAGGGCCTGGTGTCGCCGGTGGACCCGACCACGCCCGAGGACGGCGCCGCCGCCGCCGCCCGGGCCTTGCAACTGCTTTCCTGAGGACCTGACTTGAGCCACATCTACGTTTTCTCACCCTCCAGCGCGGTGCGCGACAAGGCCTCGTTCCGGCGCGGCATCGCGCGCCTGAAGGCCCTGGGCCACGAGGTGGAGGTGGACGAGGCCGCGCTGGCCAGCCACATGCGCTTCGCCGGCGACGACGCCACCCGCCTGGCCGCCATCCACCGTGCGGCGGCCAGTGGCGCCGACATCGCGCTGATCACCCGCGGTGGCTACGGGCTCACGCGCCTGCTGCCCGCGATCCGCTACAAGGCGGTGGCCAAGGCCATCGACAAGGGCACGCGCTTCGTCGGCCTGAGTGACTTCACCGCGTTCCAGAATGCGGTGGCCGCCCAGGCCGGCGCCGTGACCTGGTCCGGTCCCGCGGTGGGCGAGGATTTCGGGGTGGAGGGCGAGCCGGACGACATCATGCTGGCCTGCTTCGACGACCTGGCGGGCGGGGCAGGGGAGGGGACGGGCTGGCAACTGCCCAAGGCCGAGGCGCGCGAGAAGGCCTTCAAGGCCCACGGGCCCCTGTGGGGCGGCAACCTGAGCGTGCTGGCGTCGATGGTGGGGTCGCCCTACCTGCCGCCGGCCGAGGGCGGCATCCTGTTCCTGGAGGACGTGAACGAGCACCCCTACCGGGTCGAGCGCATGCTCACCACGCTGCTGCACGCCGGCCTCCTGGGCCGGCAGAAGGCGATCCTGCTGGGGCAGTTCACCAACTACAAGGCGGTCCCCCACGACAAGGGCTTCAAGCTGCAGACCGTGGTCGACTGGCTGCGCACGCAGGTGAAGGCGCCGGTGTTCACCGGGCTGCCGTTCGGCCATGTGCAGACCAAGGTGCTGCTGCCGGTGGGCGCGCAGGTGGACCTGGTGGTGGAGGGGCGCGACGCCCTGGTGCTGTGGGGGCACGCGCACTGAGCGGCGCGCGCCGGTCGCGCGGTCAGGCCGCGCAGATCAGGCCGCGCCGTCGATGCGGCGGTGGTGGCGGGCGTAGAGGCTGTCGGGCAACAGGCCGCGGAACAGCTCGGTGATGGGCTCGAGCTGCTCCCGGGCCCGGGCCTCGCCGTGCAAGGTGGCCAGGGCGCCCATGAGGTCGCTGCGGGCGTACCACAGGGCGTGGATGTCGGCGGCGAAGCGCACCCGGCGGGTGAACGCGGGGTGCTCGGCCTGGCCGCTTTCTCCCAGGAGGTCGAGCATGGCGTGGCGGATCAGGTCCATGCGTTGCTGCACGGTTTCCGCCGAGGTGGGGTCGGCCGTATGGCCGAGCAAAGCGTAGATGCTGCTTCTGAGGTTGGGCTTCATCCAGCGCATGAAGGCATCCTTTGAGTCGATTCCAAACTTCTGGCTTCTCCTATAAGGATGAGCGTATGCAAAGGTACGCTCATCCGCAAGCCGAGTGTGTGGAGAACACCACAAAAATCCTCATTCGCATCAACGGTTTGGTAACCAAACGTGATCCAGCCCCTGAGGTTCGACCGTGCCGTCGGCCGGGGCGGGTCAGGCGGGCTGCATCGGGGACTGGGTCGGGGTCGGGTCCTGGGCTTGCACCTCGACCTGGGGACGCAGGCGCTCCACATCCGCCGGCTGGCACAAGGCCGTACCCGACGCGCTCAGTGCTGCGGCGCCGGCGGCCATGGCGGTGCGCAGGGCCTGTGCCCAGTCGGCCTGCGCATCATGGGCCCAGAGCAGGCCGGCCAGGAAGCTGTCGCCGGCGCCGATGGTGCTGAGGACCGGCACGGCCAGCGCTGGCGCCAGCCAGGTGCCGGCCGATGTGGCGAGGAGGGCGCCTTGGTCTCCCAGCGAGAGCGCGACGGACTGGGCGCGGCCGCGGGTGACGAGGTCCTGCGCCGCCTCGTGCCGGGCCTGGGGTGTGTCCAGGCTGCGTCCGGTGAGGTCGCCCAGCTCGCGCAGGCTGGGCTTGACCAGCCAGACGCCTTCTTCGAGCGCGGCTGCGAGGGGTGGCCCTGAGCTGTCCAGCACCAGGAGGCTGCCGCGCTCCCGGGCCAGCCGGGCGAGGCGGGCATAGAAGTCCTCCGGCACCCCGGGGGGCAGGCTGCCGCTGGCCACCAGGTAGCGGGGCGCCTGCGGCAGCTCGCGCAGGCGTTGCAGCGCGGCCTCCCACTCGGCGGGCTGCAGTTGCGGTCCGGGCAGGACGAAGCGCAGTTCCTCGCCACTGTCACGTGCGCGCACCGTGAAGCTCTCCCGCGTTTCGCCAGCGATGGGCAGGTACAGGCTCTTCACACCCTCGGCCACCACGAGCTGGCTCAACCGCTCGCCCGTGGGCCCGCCGGTCGGGTAGAGCGCGACGACATCGGCGCCAAAACGGTGCAGCACCCGGGCCACGTTGATCCCGCCGCCGCCCGGGTGCACGACCGGGGCGTCGCACCGCAGCTTGTGCGAGGGCGCAATGCGGTCGACGGCGGTGAAGACGTCCAGCGCGGGGTTGAGGGTGAGGGTGAGGAAACGGGCCATGGCCTGATTTTGCGCGGAGGGGCGATGGCCCGGTGTCGCCCAGGGGGCGGGCGTGCCACCTGTGAGGAAGGCACGTTCCGGTCGGTTTCTTCGGGCGGCGGGCTCGGTGATTACCCGCAATCGGGCCCCCGTGCGGCACGGACCTGCCTATCCTGCGCAGGCCGCCCGGTTGCGGGGGCATCCATCCACACAGGGAGACAAGCCATGATGAGCATCGTTCGGAATCTTGCGGGCCATGTCCCCCCGGGCGTGGCGGGCCAGGGCCTGGCCCGTCTGGGCCAGCAGTCGTCGGCCGCGATGTCCTCGCGGTCCTGGGTCGTGCAGGACAACACGCCCTTCATGACCTCCACGACCCCGTTGTCACGCCGCAAGGTGGAGGCCCCCAAGCCCGCTGGAGGTCTGGAGGAAGGCGGCGCATTGCCTGCGGAGACGAAGGCTGCGGCGAACCTTTCATCCGTCGTGAAGGCGCCCGGCGACACCACCGAGGTGGGGTCGGTCGTGGATCGAACCTTGCCCCAGGCAGATGCCCAGGGCGTGAAGTCCGAATGAGCAGGACGTGGGAGGCGGTGGGGGCTGGCTGTCTCCGTGTGGCATTTGACATAATGCACATCGTATTGTTTTTAGATGAGGCAAGGACGAGGATTGATTCAGCCCCCGCAGCCTGGCCACGGGCTTTGACGGGACGGCCCCGAGCCCGCGGCTGCCCCCGGGCCTACCAGGTTCCCACGGGCTGCCGCCGCCGGATCGCCGCAGCAATCAAGCCGGCCACCGGCTCACGCCCCGCGCCCAACGCAAAGTCCTGCGCGGACATCCGCTGCTGGTTCCTGATCGTGGGGTCGGCGCCTGCCTCCAGCAGCAGCTTGACCGCCTCCTCGGACCCATAACGCGCCGCCATCATCAGCGGCGTCGTGCCGTTGGGCGACTCGGCATCGATGTAGGCATGGGCGTCCAGCAGCAGCCGGATCACCTCCACGTTGCCGCCCGTGGCCGCGTAATGCAGCGGCGTCCAACCCGGCTTGTTCACATCGGCCTCCCGCGCCAGCAGGCGCCGCACCATGGCGACCTGGCCCTTGAGCGCTGCCATCATCAGCGGCGTTTCGTCGTCCAGGTTGCGCACGTCGACCTGGGTGGCCGGCGCCTCGACCAGCACGCCCGCCACGCCCAGCGAGGCATCACGCAAGGCCAGGTACAGGCCGTGCTGGCCCTGCGGGCTGGGCGTGTTGGGGTCGAACCCACGCGCCAGCAGCTGGCTCACGGTGCGCGGATCGTCGCGGATGATCGCGACAAAAAAGTCATCATAGGATCCCGCCTGTGAAGCGGAAAAACTAATGGCGACAACAAGATGAATGAATAACCTGAAGTAAATTCTCATCAGCTTGCGACTCAAACCTCAAGTCATTTCTCAGATATTGTCAGGCAGCAGGCCTGGCCTGCACCGCCGGAAACAGCCGTTCGAAGTTGGCACTGGTGGCCTCGCCCACGGCCTCGCCGGTCAGGCCGCGCAGCTGCCCGATCTGCGCGGCCACATACGGCACGTAGGATGGGTTGTTGGTCTTGCCCCGGTAGGGCACCGGTGCCAGGTACGGGCTGTCGGTCTCGATCAGGATGCGGTCCAGGGGCACGAAGGCGGCCACCTCGCGCAGGTCGGCCGCCGTCTTGAAGGTCAGGATGCCAGAGAAGGAGATGTAGAAGCCCAGGTCCAGCGCCGCCCGGGCGACCTCGGCCGTCTCGGTGAAGCAGTGGAAGACGCCGCCGGCGCTGCCTGCGCAGCCGTCCTCGCCCTCCTCCTTCAGGATGGCCAGCGTGTCGGCCGACGCGGCCCGGGTGTGGATGATCAGCGGCTTGCCGACCTGCCGGGCCGCGCGGATGTGCGTGCGGAAGCGCTCGCGCTGCCATTCCATGTCGGCCACGGTGCGGCCGCCCTTGCGCTCGTCCATCTGGTAGTAGTCCAGGCCCGTCTCGCCGATGGAGACCACGCGCGGCAGGGCTGAGCGGGTGACCAGGTCCTCCAGCGTGGGCTCCTGCACGCCCTCGTTGTCCGGGTGGACACCGACCGAGGCCCAGAAGTTGTCGTATTGCATCGCCAGCGCGTGCACGCGGGGAAACTCCTCCAGCGTGGTGCTGATGCACAGGGCGCGGTCCACCTTGGCGGCGGTCATGGCCTCGCGGATGGCGGGCAGCTGCGTGTGCAGCTCGGGGAAATCCAGGTGGCAGTGGGAATCGACGTACATGCGGACAAACCAGAAACAGGGCCCCACCCTGGCGGCGGGACCTGCGGATTGTCCTTCAAATGGTCTGGGTCGGCCGGTCGGACGCCAGGTGGCTGCCGAGGATCTCTTCGATCTTGTGCTTGAGGAGGCGGGATTTCTCGTCCGCCGGGAAGCGGATGCCCACGCCTTGGGCCCGGTTGGCCGCCGCGCGGGCCGGGGTGACCCAAGCGACTTTGCCCGCGATGGGGTAGCGCTGCGGGTCGTCCGGCAGGGACAAGAGCACGTACACGTCGTCGCCGAGCTTGTAGTCGCGCGTGGTGGGGATGAACACGCCGCCGTCCGTGAACAAGGGGATGTACGCCGCGTACAGGGCGGCCTTTTCCTTGATGGCCAGCTGGATGACGCTGGGGCGGGGGGTGGTCGGGGTCGGGTTGCTCATTTATGAGGCGTTTCGGCCCGAGTGTAGGGCCTGCCGGGCCCGGGTCACAAGCGATTCCAGCAGCAGGCCGGCATTGAAGGGATGCTCGACCGTGCGCATCGTGGTGGCCAACTCGCGCCACCAGGCGGCGAGTTGGCGCTCGGGGGCGGGCGCGGGCAGGTCCGCCGGCAGGAAGAAGCGTGGCGCCGCGCCGGCGCGCACGGCCAGCAGGTCGTGGCAGATCTTCTGCAGCGCATCGACCGCCTCGGCCGGGGTGAAGCTGCCAATGGCCGCGACATCGCCGCGGGCCACGGCCTTGGGCAGCAGGCTCCACTGGCGGGCATTGAAGCCGGCGCGGGCGCGCCGCAGCGCGTCTTCCGGGCGGCCGCCGGCCGCCCGCAGCAGCACCGCGGCATCCTCGGCCGGCACCTCGTGGGCGTGCAGCCAGTCCAGCGATTCCGCTGGCGCGGGCCAGGCCAGGGTGCGCGCCATGCAGCGGCTGCGGATGGTGGGCAGCAACTGGTGCGAGGCCTCACTGGCGAGGATGAAGCGCACGTCGCCCACCGGCTCCTCCAGCGTCTTGAGCAGGGTGTTGGCGGTGATGGCGTTCATGCGCTCTGCGGGATAGACCACCACCACCTTGCCCCGGCCCCGGGCGCTGGTGCGCTGGGAGAACTCCACCGCGTCGCGCATGGCGTCGACGCGGATCTCCTTGCTGGGCTTGCGGGCCTTCTCGTCGATGTCCTTCTGCGCCTTCTCGGACAGGGGCCAGCCCAGCTCCAGCATCGCTGTCTCGGGCATCAGCAGGCACAGGTCGGCATGGGTGCGCACGTCGATGGCGTGGCAGCTGGCGCAGTGGCCGCAGGCGCCGGCCGGCGTGGGCGCCTCGCACAGCCAGGCGCGGGCCAGTCCCAGTGCGAGCTCGTACTGGCCCAGGCCCGAAGGGCCCTGCAGCAGCAGCGCGTGATGCGGCTGCGCGAGCAGATCTTGCAACTGGCGGGTGATCCAGGGGGCGACGGTCATGAGGCGCGGAACGGCAAGGGCTGGGGGAGGGAGGGAGGGGCCGTTACAGCCAACCGCGGCGAACGACGGCCTCGCGCACCGCGGACCACACGGCTTCGCGCGGCTGCGCGGCGTCGATGCGGGCAAAGCGGCCCGGGTCGGACGCGGCACGGCGCTGGTAGCC